>Ga0209611_10004100_pt1 | contig 25027 bp, 18 predicted proteins | sample S1TSphgellanicum_3_FD_187693 | JGI IMG/M metagenome (GOLD analysis project Ga0209611, IMG submission 187693) | Host-associated microbial communities from peat moss isolated from Minnesota, USA - S1T2_Fc - Sphagnum magellanicum MG (SPAdes) (version 2) | ecosystem: Host-associated > Plants > Peat...
TTTTTTTGTGACAAGAAGTTTTGTCATGGTTCCCTTTTATTAGATTTATGAAATTTTAGATGCCTTTGAATACTCAAAAGTTGATAAGTGAAAAAAATAAAAATAAATTATATACATACATACATACATACATACATGGCTGAGAGGTTTACAAGTGTTATAAAGATTAACATTCATAAGCTGACAATTGCCAAAAGGTTATACCTTGATCCCACCAAGGATTGAGGAAGATAGATGTGAAAAAAATCACCATCATAAGAACAAACTGAATTAAGTAAAAAATGAAAATTAGAATATCATGCAACAAAATGTGACATTGAATGAATTTTCAACTAATTATGAAGTTTCGAAGTAAATCAAGAAAAGGAAGATGACTAACATGGGATTGAGAAAAACAATATTAGAATGCAACACCAATAAGATTATTGTGGTGTTTTCCAATGCCAAGAAGCAACATATTGATTAAATTTTTATTATTGTTAATGTTTAAGAAGCTTATCAATTTGATTATTCATTTCAAGCATTCATCAACTATAATAAGCATCCATATTTGATGGTATCGTGAATAACATTAATTGATCAGAGATGTAAAGATGTTCATGTTTTGGTATGTGAGATCACAACATTTGGATACAATTCAATTGACATCAAAAAATTTGTGTTACCTTCATGTGCTTGAAGCTTTAAAAGGGTTGCCACCGACCTAGCCCAAATTAGGGGAATCTATGTGTGGTTATTACTAATACTACAACTAAAGGAGCCTTATTTCCCCGAATAGAATTTTTTTGGGTGTGGGATAGTTGAGCATAAATTTTAAGGAATTATTTGATATCAAACTGAAAATTTGCAATTTTAGATACCAATTTCAATATTAAATTACAACATCAAACAAAAATGATAAAATTTTAAAATTTCAAAATTCTGAAAGAGATATATGTGTTTAATCGCTAAAATAAACAACCAAATTGCTCAAAACTTGAAGTGAAGTGATCATTTAAAAAAAAAAAAACCACCAAGTGAAATGAATTTGTAGCCTTGAAGGGGGTCCAAAACTATGAGAATTAATTTTTGATTAATCCTTCTAGCACATGGTTAAACTATCAAACATATTTCAAAACAACACTTGTAATATTCATCATTCACATGATTTTCAACAAGAGACTTTACACTCTTTTGGGATAAGATCACCCATGTGTCTAAAGTCGAATCTTTATGTGAGAACTACACCCCAAGGGAGTTCATCACATGTGCCTAAAGACTTTTCTTTATGGGGATCATTCACCAAAAGATTATAAAGTTTTCACAATGGTATTCACAACAATCTTCACATTTTATTTTTTCAAGGCTTCCTATTCACATTTGATGCTTCTACAAGTCTTGGTCCAATTAACAACATGAAATTATTGAATGCATTTATAATGAGTCAAAAGCTCCAATCTCTACCCCTTATATATTTGAAGGAAAAAAATGGATGAATAGTCCACCACATACATCTACATTTATTCTCCATGTATCAAACCAGTCATCAAGTGTCAATTATAAATTTTCATCATTTTATGGATAGGTTTTACATTATTTGGAGTGTAGGATTTGGTCAAGTCTACATACTTGACCTCCCATTATTACTAACCTGGAATAGTTATCTAAATTATTCATAATTAACCTTTATGCCTTTAGTCAAAAGATTCTCCTTGTAGGGCCCATGAGGCTCATTATTTTGTTCCCCATTTTTATCCATACTATTACCCCAAACAATAATACTATTATTTGCAATTACTAGTAATTAGTTTGTTGTTACAAATCCATATGCAAGTGGGTTTAACAAATTTTGCAACTACAATGAGCTTTGAAAATGGATTTAACCACGTCTAGACTCCAAAAGCCTAGATTTAAAAATGTAAACATTGTATTAAAAGGGTGTGGTCTAAGTAAGGTGGGTAAATAAAATTTCATAATTCTTCGTAAAACTAAACATGATGGGCTGAGAATAATTTTGGGATGGGTGATATCCATAAATAACTTTAATGCTTCAAAGAGGGCACCCCCAAAAGGAGATAATACCTTGGGTACAAGGCAATGTAAGTTGAGCTTTCATCCCTTTCAATTAGTTAATACTTCATTTCAATGAAATTTTGTTAACTGGTGAATTTTAAAATAATGAAATGTAAAAAGAATGGATGTTGGGGGTTTTTAGTCATCAAATTTTTTAAAACAATGTAGAAATGACAATTATATATATTAGGTTTCAACATGCAACAATATACAAAGATGCTTCCATTATTTAAATTTTGTACCTCCAATTAGAATCAAAATTTGGTATGTAATTATCTATAAACCTTCTTATGGATGATTGGCACTTCAACTACATCAAACAATTGAAAAAAAGAAATATTCACCCCCATTTTTAGTTGAATGTATTGGCAAATTTCATGATTAATTATTATTCCATGCCCATGGGAATCAAACTAAAAACAAATGGGTTAAACTTTAATACATGAACACAAAGTGATTTTTCATATGTTTTATTAATAGTGATTTTAAGACATTTGACTTCGTTCTTCCAAGGGTGATTATTGGAATACCTATTTAAATTATTTTAATGATTCTAAATTTAGACGTATGATATGATGCACACGTGTACCCTCTGCTCCTCTATGCCTTCTCTTTTAAGTTTCTTTTCTAAGCATTTGGAGTTCCTACAAGTTTAGCTATTGTCCTTGTAAATGATTCGGAGTTTGAAATTTCCAACTCTTTTCAAATTAGATTATTTCATTTAAATAATGACATTTTTGTGGATAAAAATATCAATTTACAAAGCCTCATAAGGCTTTGATAGGAAAGACTAGTAGTTTGAAATGAATACATGGTGATATGTGAGAGAGGGTTTCTCCAAACAATATATGTTTTAAGAATCACATTTTGAGCTTTTGTTTGAAGATAAGGACATTAGATGTTCTAATGTGGGTTTTGTTATGTGGAGTAGGGATGAAAAAATTGGATTGGAAGGAACATTTTAACATTTCAAATGGCATGGAAAACTACTAAATTCATTTATATTATTTGATCTTTAATTTGTGAAAATGGAAAGAAAAAGAAAAAGAAAAGAATTTGGCAATGGAAATGTTTTTGAAAAGCCTTGTTAAGTCATTTAAGGCACACATAAAAAAAACATGTCATTCAAAAAGCCCACTATTGCACTTCAAATGTAGCATTGACCAATTGTAGATTCCATCATACATAGTGGGATGGATGTTTCAACAATTAAATTTGAGCCTTGCAATGCCCTTCACCACACAATATAAGCTTACATGAAGGGTTAAAATAATTGCATTAATTAGATATAAGGCCAATATTGTGTTGATACTTGAATCACAAAAGGATTGATTGAAACTAATCTTGTAATCAAAAGCTACCCTAGGAATAAAAAATAAAAAATATTACAATACTAACTTGTAAGTCTTAGCGTAAGGAATTGACACCAATTTTAATATCATGGAGCCCTAAGGCAAAACTTATTAGGCTTTTTAATCACTATTCTTCACTAGGGAATAAACATTCATGGGTTGGATGAAAATGCTAAATGAATTAGCCTAACATCCTCCATTCTTGAGATGAAATTGGAAAACAATTGTGACATAGGAACTCTATTGGACACACTAATAGAATGTCCACTTTGCACATCTTTTGCATATAATTTTTGAAATTGCAAAATGTCTCCCTTCATCTCCAACACTAAACTTCTAGTTTAAACACAAAAGTTAACTCTTGAAGATAATTCAAGCCTTGAAATCCAACAATCTCATTAGCATGTTCAAGTTTTTTTTTTTTTTTTTTTTGGTCTTCCCACCTAAGTTGCATACATGCTTATGAAAGCTTATTGCAACATAATAAATTGTTAAAGTAGATTCACCCACCATCAAACACCCAAACAATTCAAAAAATGATGGTTCATTAGCCAACAATATGTAGTTGATAGCCATCCAATGATATCTTAAAACCAAATGACTAATTATTAAAACTTGTGGTTGGAAATTTTTAACTAATTTAGATTTACACTTTGTGTACTAAGTGTAAGTTTTATAAGGCCATCTACATTCATGTATGTGTGAATGTATAATTTGGGACATATATAAATGTAAAACCATGTAAGTGTAATACACATGGGTCCATTCACGATTGGGGTACCAAAACGGAATGTAACTTTTTAAGGATTATAAAAGAAAACTTTGGATTTCTATTTATCTTACATTATTATAGTTGTAGTAAATTGTTGTATGTCAATAAATAAAATAATATCTTGTTAAATTAATAAAAATATTTTAAAATATTCTAGATACTATGTAAATGTCATTTTGAGTCCTATAAACTAACTATATTAAGTGTTTAAACTGCATTTTTTTTAAGGAATAAAAAAGAATGCATAAAGTCATCAATTGATTTCAAACTTTTTGTACAACAAAAGCATGCCCCTTCTATGAAAGTACATGTTCATTGGATGAACTTGATGAAAAACCAAATCATACAAAAATGTCAAAGTCTTGAAATATTGAAGGAAAGGATTCATTTTTTAAACTGTTTGATAAAAAAATTATGTTCAATGGGTTCAAAATGTTTAGCTTTAGATGTAGGTCACATGTGTAGGAAATAATCTTGCCAAAAAACATGTTTGATTGTCCATTAAAACTCATTTTGAGATTTTCTGGGATTTTTTGCATTTCTAGCTATAAACCAAAATATTCATACACAATTATGTATGAATGTGAAAACTCACCATTGTCACATGAATTATTTTAAATTGGACTAATCAATTTTTTTCACTTAAATTTGTTTCAAGTAAATGTTATTTGTAAAAAGTATCCCCACAAAAGTCATGGAGTCCTTTTTCCTTTTTTTGGTACCCCAATTGTGAATGGACTTACTTACATGGTTTTACACCACCATGTAAAAAAAATTTAAAACATGTCATTGGGGTGAGGGTGGGGGAGGTTGCTCAAAAATAAAATAAAATTAGAGGTAATGAGCCAATAAAAGGGGCCCATTGTAAATAGAATTTTTTTAAAAAGGGGAAAAAAAAAACTTTGGGATGCACCATAATTAATTAAGTAAAATTTAATGTGAATCACAAATAGGAACCCAAGCTTTTGTAAAAGCATAGGCCAAAAATGATGACCAAAGTTAGAAATGAAAATTTTATTCTAGCAATAAAGTGGGCCAACATGCACCCAAGATCTATTAAGAATGTGCATCGAAGATATTTTTTCATAGCATCATAATTTGTCCCATATCCTTTGGCATACAATACAATATTAGTCGAAGTTTTTATAGTTATATATATATATATATATAGCTATAATATATCACAATCTTGTTTTTATAGCTATATATATATATAGCTATAAAAACAAGATTGTGAGCTTGATGATGCACACAAACTTGCACTTCATCAATCTCTTGCAAATCAAATTTGGGATTGGGTTTGAAATGTCAAATCATTTGAAACTCTTATAAGCGGCCACATCAATTGCTCATATTTTTAAAAAGTACCCTAGCCAAATGTTAACCTATACAAGCAAGTATTTTGAAAAGTTGATTGATATAACAAAATACATCACACTCTTGAGAAAAATATTTTAACAATAGATGAAAGGGAAGATAAAAGTTTTTGTTGAGGTTCTAAAAAAAAGAGAAGTGGTCTCCAACATTAAGGTTGATGGAGGCACAATCAATTTAGTGGGTAGATGCAAGCTACAATGGCTCATTTTTTGTGACCTTATGGGCTTTCTATAGAGTGTATTTTATTTAAATGCCATAAATGCATTGTAAAATCATCAATTTGACAAAAAAATTATGGATTAAAATTGTTAACTTGAATAAGAATATTTATTAAGGGGTGAAATTCAATAAACATACACCAATCATATAGTAATGGACTTTTAAAGTGGACATATGGACTATAATATGGGTTCTGCATTAGCATTCAAATGCATTTTTTGTTATGATTTCATCTCAATATTTTTTATAGGGATTCAATATATGATACATGATGGGAAAAAAAAAATGAATTAAAAAATATTGCAACAAAAAATTTAACAAACAAATAACTATGGACTTTTGAATGACCTAATTTGGGCCATATTTTCAAAAGTCCCAATCTTGGTCATTTTTTGTTGGGGTTTAGGGTCCATAAACCCTATGGACTTTATTAATTGATTAATCACCACATAAGGCTCACTAAACATTGATTTTTAATGGTTTTTTCCATTCTAGTGTTAATTTTTCCATTTATATGGACTTTTGGGACTGGGATTTTTGCCCCTTTTGAGCTATTGTAGCTTGCATTTATCTTAATTGAAACCAATGGAGAGATCACCCCTTAAGGCCATGATGCTCTTACTTAGCATTGCCAATAGTATTATTAAGTTGGTATTTGATTTGCAAGTTGGAGAGCTTGACAATTGAACTCTTTCATTCTTTCACACATCATAGCAAGTTCCAAAACAAAAATTCAAATTTTTTTCACTCCATTGTATGTCATAGCACTAAAAGAAAAATAATGAACTCATTTATTCCTTCAAACGTAGTCAGAATCCAATGAGCCAAAAAGGGCATTGGATCACAAACAAAACCATGAAAATCATGGTAAGTTGTTTGTTTATTCATATGAATGTCAAAGGATTCAAACCAAAAATTCATTTGGTGAAATTTTAGGTTTTTAAATTTTTATTTAGGACATTTGAAAGTGAACACATATTGTGTTAGAATGAGTCAATTTTGCAAAAGGACTACAAAGGATTCATATAGTAAAAACATTTTGATGGAATAAGAAGATAAAAGTCTATTAGCGACATTCAAAAAAGAATCATACCCTAAAAAAAAATTGAATTTTAAAACTGTAAAAATTGAAAAAATTTTGAAAACTTCAAAGGTCTTATACCACATATAAATGGGGTATAATGTACATGGTTTTTAAACAAGTTGTAACTTATCATACCAAAAAAAATGTAAAACATGAATTTTTGGTTATGATTTGATATTGTTATCATTTTATAACATGTAACACAAAGTCTACAAGGAATTTATATATACTTTTCATAATTCATATTATTCAAAAATGATAAATAAGAAAACATGTCATGTACATATTGGGACAAGTATAATTTTTATAACAATTTGCAAAAGATTTTGTTTAAAAATTAATTTGTATAAAAAAATTATTTTTGAATAAAAATACATGCAATCCTTGTCTAAAATAACACTTGTTAGCTCATTGTATCTTGTTTGCACCCCTTCACAAATCATAACCAAACATAAATAAAATATTTTTCTTCATAATTCCTTTGCATGTCCTAGCAACCCAAAAAGAAATTGTCAAATTACTTGTTGTCAAGGAAAAAAGTTGGGTGAAAAGAAAAACATGTAATAAGGATCTTGACAATGACAACAAAAAAAATCATGTTTTGGAACAAGGAGCCCCAAAGGGTGGGATGTAAAAGAAAGGATGTGAAATGTTATTGATTTTACATTTACATCAAATTTTTGCATATCATATGCACAACTAGTTACACTTTCATGCATGACACTATTTTAAAACTTCCATTCCAAATGTCATTTTTGTGTTTGATAATGTGAAGTCAATCCTCATAGTAAAAAAAAATTACTCAAATTGGGCATTCCCATCACTTGTTTGGCCATTAATGGGGTTTGTCAAAACTAAAACAAATTCTCAAAGACAAATCATGCTTATGCACAAATGTTTACAATATTGGAAACTTAATTTTCTAAAATAAAATTGACATTGGTTGGTAATAGGAAAGCTACTGTTCAAGCAAGAAGTCTAACACAACCAATTAGGAATTTGCACATGGAAGGATATGTGTTCACTAGAGGCTAGACTATTGTCTTCAACCATCTTTACTTTGTGAGATTTTTATCTTGTTTGCTTCAAGCCAAAATGGAGGTCTAAATAATTGTAGGGCCAGCCAGTAAGAGCTACCTAATTGCATTATAGAGCTAATCATTAATAGCTTTATAAATATAAATAAATAAGGTAGATAATGACCAGCTCAGCTCTTTTGAACTCTAGCAAGCATAGGAAAGCTGAAGCACTCATAAGCGTCCAATAAAAAAAAGATTTTTTCTCCATTTTAACCACAGAAAAAAGTGAACAAGACGACAATGGATCTTTTCTATTAACCAAATGGCGGGAAAGAGAGACCTTCTGAGCTTCCAAGGCTAAAAGTGATGGGACAATGAAGACATGCTCTCTGATAGCTTTAAGTGTTCACTCATCGACCTATCTACTGTCATTCATTATTTTCTTATTGAAAGAAATTCAAGCGACCTAGAATTCTGACAATATCATTGGTCCAAAAAGTATTTTCTTTACACCTAGGCACACAGGCTTAATCCAAGGCCTCATTACTTTGTGTATAATTCATATGCTTTAATATCATAAGTCATAACCAGTGTTGGGGGGGGGGGGATATATTTCCTCTCACAGCAGATATCAGGGTTGATGTATAACGATTGTTCTCATTTTTTCATAAAGCTGAAACCACAATTCGTTCATGAAACGTGACAATTCTTCAAGGTTTTTCAAATAACTGGAATCATCAGTTGGTTGTTTCTGTGTATTTTTTTTCAAATACTAGCCTAGTGGAGGAACCAGTGGTTCTTTGATTCCGATTTTTTTTCAAACACCCAGAACTAGAGGTTCCTTAATCCTTAATCTTTTAAAATACCCAGAACCAGTTATTTTTTGAAAGATCAAAGAACCAAATCTCGGCAGTTCTTCAAGGATTTTGAAATAACTGGAACAGGCAGGCAGTCAGTTGATTCTGCATTATTTTCAAATACCCAGAACCAGCGGGTATTTGATTCCAATGTTTCAAGTACCCAGAACCAGAGGTTCTTTGATTCTTGAATATTTTCAAATACTCATCTGGAACCAGCAGTTAATATTTCTTAAAAAAAACAAAGAACCTCTCACCCCATCCCCACTGGGTACAACCCTTGCACACACAGTCAAGGTCATTTAATAAAAATACTGTGCAGTCTTCCTTTGTGACAGGCCTGGGCAGCTAAATTTAGGTACCACCTTTCCCTCATGAAGTGGCCTATTGGTAGGAGAAAATACCAAAATTATAGACTCCAAAAATAAGAACCAAGCTGAACCATGTTGGAGAGCGAGGCTTTATGGCTAAAAACAACCAAATGCCGTCTGTTGCGCTGCAAACAGCCCGCCAGCCGCATGGCATTTTCCTAACTATGCGCACGATCAAATCCCCATGCCAGACACCGCGCCGAACCTCAACCCACTTGCGGCGGCGCGGTGCACCACGACGCAAGACTTGTTATATCACGGCCCCCAGCATACTGCACACACTCATCTGCACGGATCCCTCCGCGACTTGAATACTGTTGATAAATTTGTGGAGCTGAAGAGTAATTACGGTTTAATCGGAGCTGTTCTATCGTCATTCTAAGCTGCTGCTGCCCCTTCCTTCCGTCGCACAAAATGAGCGCTACTTTGGTATGTGTACAGTTGTTGCGCAAGATTCAAGGCTAATTTTGTTGAATTCGGGATGTTGATCAGCTTCGTGAATTCAATCCCCAGCAGAATGAATAGTTTAGAAGTCAATGGTTGCTGAATTCGTGTGTGTGTGTGTGTGTGTGTGTGTGTGTGTGTGAGAAGAAGCCAGCTGAGATTCTGGAAGAAGGATATGGGATTGCGAATCTCGTGGTGGTGGATGAGAACTTCCATGCAAACGCTGCCTCCGAAGCTGACGCCGGATCAGTCGTCGATAAACTCAAGAACAAATTCAAGAACTTCAAGGTCGACAAGTTCTCGTGAGTTTAGATCAATCCTTTAATCCTGTGACCCGTCGTAACCTAATTTCCCAGATCTAGTTTCGCCGTCCGTTTGCCTTGAGTTTTCTGGTGTTTCAATGAACTGGGCCTTATGTGGATCCAACCATAACAATGTACGCTTGCATCTGTAATTTAGAATCAAGTTTTCATGATACTGCCGGCAGACTGGTGTACTAGGACAGCAAGAAGGCCAAGCTCCTACTATGTCTCTCGTATTACAGTGGGACTTAGCAGCTAGTACGCAATGCAAGTGATCACATTCGATTGATCCGTGTGGTGTGTCTCCTTCGCAGGGCTCAGCCAGAGCTGTTCAACAAGCTCGCAGCAGCACAAGAGCCAAAGGTAGGATTTTGCAGATTCTCTATTTTCGATCTAGCAGCCCCTGCAGTAAGCTAGAATGTAGGTCGAAATTGTGATTGGGAAACGCAAGCACTAAAAACATAAGAAGAAAAATCATAAACAGACAGACCAAAATGTAGGAGAATTATGATCACGAATATATGTGCGGCGGCGGCCGGCCATACACAGTTCTTCTTTCCCCATTTTTCAAGAGGAAAAACATGGTATTGATGTGGTTGAATCTTCTTCTTCTTTTTGGCAGGTGATGCTGATAACATGCATCGACTCTCGCTGTAACCCGACAATGCTCCTTGGACTTGAAGCCGGTGAAGCTTTCGTTGTGCGCAACGTCGCCAACTTTGTTCATCCCTACGACGAAGCTGGACAGGTCCGGTGCAGTACTTACATATACCACCAACATTGTTAACGTGTCGATAGTTGCTGGTGCAGATCGTCGATGTGGTTGCAATAATATTGTTTCTGATATTTCAGCGTCGATGTGGTTGCAATAATATTGTTTCTGATATTTCAGCGTCGATGTGGTTGCAATAATATTGTTTCTGATATTTCAGCCCCTAGCTCGCTGCTCATGTGTGTTCTGGCTTTAATGAACGCAGGAGGTGGGACATGAGAACGCAGTAGGAGCCGCCACTCAATTTGCTGTCAGTGTTATGAATGTGAGTCTCTAAGACTAATCTTGTGGATACAGCACTAGCTGCTTACCCAATTTCTGTCTCTACCAGAGACTCTGCAACATTGTATGTCAATCAATTGCAATATTACGCCTTTTTCTGTGGAATCTAGTTTGATCCCGGCCACTGGAATATGGATCAATTCTTGTTATCTGTAACTAGAGTATGTAAGAGACCATATTGACTTACAGATGAGTGGTAACTACTGCAGGTCGAGCACATTGTGGTGATGGGACACAGCAGCTGCGGCGGGATTAAGGCTCTTATGTCTCGCGACGACTTCACAACGTACCTAGCTTTCTTTCTTCACAAGAGTCATGTTATGATCATCGTTCGAAACTTTTTAAGTTTTCAACCGGAAGCTGTTTGATCATATATATGTGACAGTAATTACAAATTAGTTGCTCCAGTTTTTGTTTGAAGACTTTATTTTAGCGGGAAGCTAGCTATTGGTATCTGTATTAATATTGGATCTTGAATTGTGGTCGCTCATGCGATCCATGGCAGAGACCTTGTTGGAAGCTGGGTGAAGGTTGGACTCCCAGCCAAGGAGAAGGTGAAAGCACTCCACCCGGATAAATCAGACTACGAGCAAATGAGCTTCTGCGAGAAGGTGCGCCTTGCACCTACCAATATTCATTCCTTTCCCTGACCCTTGCTACACCACCTCCTATCCTTGAAGTGTTCCAGACAAGAGATGAAACTGGGATCCAACTGGGGATGAAATTAAGTTAAACAGACTAATTTTTTCTCGAACATTAATCTACTTTTGGGCGTGGCAATCAGGATCAAACTAGTTTGAGCAAATGTGGACACCAACTCTCAACAGTGGTGATGAGCGGGGTCCAATTGGAGTCCAAACTGGACGTCACTTTGTGGATTATAACTTCATTCTATATATATATATGAGCTTATGATCCTGAAAACTGTTGCAGTTTCTCTAATTCCCTTGTGATCATCTGTTGTTGCCTTGATCACTGCAGGAAGCCGTGAATGTTTCACTGAAAAATTTGCTGACTTACCCCTACATTGAGGAGCGTGTGAAGGATGGACGCCTCCAGATCCATGGTATGCACTACCATCTAGGCAAGGGAATATTGACAAGCTGGGATATTATTGCACTGCCCAAGTAATCAATCAAGCAGCTGACAAAACCCCTAAACCCTAAAGTTTTGTGATGGTATGATCCTTTTGAGGTGCAAATTATGTATTTGAGGGAAGGGCCTTGAAAGCCAGAGGCCACCATAGGAAGTCCTAATCTTATTAGGTAGCCTTGAACTGCACCTGGTCTTGCATGTCTGTTATACTTGAACCTTAGTCTTGGAACCTGACACTCAATTTCAACTTATGATCCTGGAAGAAGTTTTACAAGCCTAATTTCTTGGAAGTTTTTTTAATCTTTTGTTGCATTGAAAGGCTGTTGTTGTATTGGAAATTATAAAGGTCTTTTTTCCTTCTACAAAACCTTCAGCTATGTCAAACTGAGGTTTATCATCATGATGAGGATATAGATGGTCTCTGAGAAATTGGAGAACATTGGTACATGGTGTGGAATTTGTGTTGTACTATATCTGAAATTTTTCCTTCTTGAGCAAACCACAAAATTGTAAGGAGCCCTTAAATGAGGTAAGCTTCATCCCTACAGCATAGTATAATAAATAGACTTCCCAGTATAAACTGTTTTCTATACATTGAAAACTTCAATGTTACCCATGGACCAATCTAAATAATGTCTGCTATGCAAAGTGAGAATGTATAATGCTTGCGATATTCAGATGATTATGAAATATAATCTGCTGCTGAGACCAATTATACCTGATGCAGTTTCTATGTTGTAATTTACATAAAAATGATGGAATCAGTCACTAAAACTGTTGACACGCTGCATGTTGCTACAGTATAGTGCTTGCCCTGCCAATGTGGTAGGCAGAGCAGTGTTGTTCTGGTATCAGGAGTTGAGATAGGAGGAGGTTCCTGGTAGCAAGTTTTTTTATTTTTCAATTTGGGGGTAAGGGGTAAAAATTTTCAAAAATCCAGGTTTCTGGTATCAATAAGTGGCTGGAAGTAAATTACAGTTGCATCATGAACACAAGTATGTCAACTTTTAACTCAAACTGATAACAACCCAGATACTAGTCTTGGAATTGCATGAACACAAGTATGTCAACTTTTAACTTAAACTAATAACAACCCAGATACTAATCTTGAAATTGGGTTTTTGTGTGGAAACGTGTGTGTTCCTTTGTCCAGTTAAGAGAACACAGGGTTAGGATGGGGATTATAAGCATAAGCAACAAGGAATAAAACAAGCATTCTACATATAAGCTTAACTAATCCAGAAAGCATTCTAAGTAGTGCAAGAATCCAAAATACTACAATTATCAATGTAAATCTACAAAATTGAAATGAAAAAACTGAGTAGATTTGCAACCCATCTAGCTTCTAAAATCTCAAGCCCAATATTGGGAGGAATGGAAGAATGCAAAATGCTACAATTATCCATGTACAAGTATAAAATGTACAAAATTTGAGTGCAAAATCTAAGTAGATTGGAGCCCGTCTAACTTCTAACATTTCAAATTCAAGATTGTAAACAATGCAAGAATCAAACCAAACTGCTACAATTATCCACGTACATGTAAACAATTTGAGTGCAAAATCTAGATAGATTTGCAACCCAACTAAGATCTAACTTCTAAAATTTTAAAACCTAAGATTCAATCTCTTCAAAATATCTTGCCTTCTCAAGTAGGTCTTCATTTTCTTCCAACAAAGTTTTCTCAACCACAAAAAACAAAGCCAATTTCTTTCCATCAATGAGGTTATAATCAATTCATACATTAGTGGGCCAATTATTGTAAATCATGACAAACTTGTCAAGATTATCAACCCCAAAACAACATTGTTAGAAGCTATTAAATATATTTACAATTGAAAAGATCTATTGGATCTTGATTTGTGATCTACCCTACCAAGAAACCCACATTTAAAATTTCCATTTCATTATTAGTTCATCATTTCAATGGATCGAGCCCATATGCATTCTCCACAAAGAACCTATAGAACAAAAAGACTTTAACCTTGAAAAGAACTTGATTAATAACTTCCCATGATGAAGCCATTAATCCAAACAACTTAGTTGAATGTAATGTATCTCAAGTGTTGTAGGAACTAGGATTAGAGTTTGACCTAGATTCAAAAAAACCAAAACAATGTGAATTCAATAAGGGCAATCAAACTAAGTCATCATATCGTTGCATCAATGATTGCAACATTTCTACCAATTTGATCCATTGACTTTAAAATCCAAATCAAACATCAAAGCAAACATGTTGTGAGCTCTCGAGAAAGAAAAGGTTTTAGAAATAAACAAAACATATTAAGAACTTCTACAATCATTTTGCCATACAAAATTTCAATTTCCATAGTGGAGGAACAATACAAGCTTGACACACATACTCCCATTTCATCAACCCCATAATTGTCAAAGTAACAAACAATGCTTTAATAAAAACCAATAATTAACCTTTGTGTTGATTCAACAAACATTGATGAACAACAAGATTTAAGGTTTTAGTTACAATTCGAACAATTGCCCAAGTAGAGCCAACAAGAACCTTAGCTTGCAAAGATGAATTTTATTACGATGTAGCAAAGGCTAATTGCATTAGCATATTCTAAGGTTTTTTGGAATAAAATGACCTTGGAAGTGAAACATGTTTTCATAAAGACCTTTAATTTTTTGTGCCACCTTACCAACCTCATGCCAAACCTTCTCCCATTCATGTCTACTTCCAATAGGAATTTTCTGATAAGGATTTGACCTACGACATAGTGGCAATATATATATATAATTTTTATTTATTTATTTTGTTGGTCACTAACCTCACCCCAACTCTCCTTTTGTGATAGGCCGCATAAACTTCTTCTAGTCTAAATGGTTATCTTTTTTAAAATAGCTTAATGGCATCTTTCAAACCAACTTTTTTCATGCCCACACCAACCTTAACTTCATTGGTAACATATTAACATGTTTTTGACATAACATGACTAAAGCAAAAACCACCAACACAATAGAAGTGAGGGCAATTGTGGAAGAATTCAAAATCATCTTTAACATACATAATAACCTTATTTGTCAAGTTGAATTCAACCAACATAACCTTCACTTATTTTGCAAAAATTGCACCAAAAGTAATAAATGTTTCAAACAATCCAATAAGTATGTAGCATGGAACCCAAGCTTCATTAATTAAATTGAAAACTAACGCAGAAGTGTCATAGGCTAACCTTGGCATCCACAAGTTGAATGTTGCAGTCGTAGTTGCACATTGAACAACGAAAAAAAAAAACACGCTTCCATTTCTTTTGCAACAAAGTAAAAATGTTCATGGACAAGTTAATTTTGAGAAGCAAATTAAACTTGACCACAAAAACATAGCACCATTCTCTTTAACCAAGGGCTCTTCACAATAGACCATGGTATATAACCCTTAAGAATCATGATAAACACAAGGTCTTCAATGAATTCAATTTAAACAAGGTGGCATTTTTTTGTAAAGCTTCACATTTCCAAAGAAACTTGTGATGGTTGAAGGCATAACAAACATCCTTTTCTTACACTTATATTGTTTGCCACTATTTCTACCTTCTAGGGCACATTTATGCACCAAGCACTTCATCAAATCTAAACCATGTTCATTAATGACATGTTTTTTCATGGTCATGATACCATGCTTTGGGTTGTAATTTGCAAAACCATTTCAAGACTTGGTTGAACTATGAAAGTTTGTGGAATTTTCAAAAAAAAAACACATCACACACCTCATGAATTTCATCACTTACATGTTGATCACAATGTTACTATCATACAACATGAAAAAAGACCACAACTCTACTACACAATGCAACAAAAACAGAATATTAAAATTAACAATAAATTGCATCAAATGTTATTTTTCCAAAATGCCTCCTTTTAGTTCTTTGATCTTCATCAACAACACTTCAACCTATAACACTTCTTTCGAAACCATTGACATCTCAAGAAAATCAACAATCAAATTAACAAATTTTAAACCATGAAACTCATCTTCAAATGAATTGCATAACTTGAATTCATCCATATTGAAAACATAAGTGTGTTACACGAATAGCAAAGAGAATAGATCTTAATGAAAATGAGTAAAATAACATAAAGCACAAAAGAAAACATAATAGAAACACAAAGAACATAAAACACAAACATAAAAAAACAAATGAAGAAAAATAAAATCTCACCTCTTCATGTAGAGTTCAATTAAGCAATAACATATGAAAACAACAAGCATGGCTCCTAAATGTTGAATTGCCGCTTTTGCAAAAAAATGATTTTGTCAAATTTATGCATGCTCCCATTTCAAAGGAAGCCTTCATAAATCATAAACCTCTAACATTAACCTAATACCATGCTCCTCACATTAGAGTTCAACACATAATGTTGGGCATTGGTATCACACAAGTTTCGCCAAACCTTCAAACCAATCGTTCAAATAAACCTAAGTCAACATTTTTGGCTAGAACTAACAACAAGCTTCTCAAAATTTTTTTTAAAAAATTGCTAATCTATTGGTAGGATCCTCTATACCCTAATGCATAATCAAATTCATACCCATAATTCTTTTGATACCATAATTGTCATAGGGACAAAAACTATGAAAAAGAATGATAAAAAGACAAAGTTAAGTCTAAATCCAAACACAAAACATAAATACCAAAACAAGATCACAAGAGGCTAAAATAAGAACATGAAATGTGCAAACAAAAGTGCAAACAAGTCTTTATTATGAAACGTAAACACAAAAAGAACATAACATTGAAATTATGGAACAAGACTATGCCTTAAACTAATGTTGAACAAATTGAAGGTAACCAAGACCTACCTCTATTTATATCTTTTTAGGGACCTGGTTCAAAGAATCTTTCATGGAGATTCACATGTGCCCATTGACCAAGGAAGTTTTTTCAAAAACTTTTAACTACAAATTAATTATAAATTAAGTAAGATTGAATTAAGAGTGAACTAAGAATTAATTGTAAATCAATTGAGAATGAACTAAGAATGAACTAAAGGTTATTGACAAATGAATTACAAATTAACTACAAGTTATTTAAGAATGAATTACAAATTAATTATAAATGAATTATAAGTTAATTACAAATTAATTATGTGTGAACTACAAAACCATGGACAAAAACCAATGTGAATGAATTCCATTCATCATGTGATCATGTCCAATATTGGTGTTAGTGACAATAACAACGTTGTAATAAACCATACCATTTAGTACATTAGCACATTAGGTGCAACATTTCATTACTAACCATTTAAAATATCAACACAATAGGTGAGTTATTTCATTACAATTGGTAAGGTAGTTGAAAGTGGGCATTCCTAATCATTAGGTGCCTAATAATGGTTTTGGGGTCATGAGGTATGTAGGATTGTCCCTACTCCTCATGTTTACTTTATACTTAAAAGGACTAAATACTTAATCATTGTGCAAGGGCACAATAAGTTATTAGAACCTTATTGATAATTATGTCTTTTTTCAAATAATCAATTAACATTGGTTAGGCCTTGCCATAAGGGTGCCCTAGGGGCCTTCCCTAGCATTAAGGAATTTAAGCAAATTTTATAATAATACTTTTATTTTATTTTTTAAATGGCATCTTTCCAAGCAATAAAATTATTTGGCCATCCAATCAAGCACCCAAGTAGATGTTACATGATTAATGTGTAAAGTAATGCCCCAAAAGTGGGGTGTTCTCAAAATAAGCACTTGCCTAAGGCATAGTTGGAGGATTCTTAATGGGAGAATTCCTCACTTTGAGATCCATAAATGATGAAACCTTACCAACCATATATTAGCCAAAGCACCCCAAAAAAGGGAAAAATAAAGAACAAAACAAAAGGACCCACATCCAAGAAAACAAATGAACCACCCAAGAAGGCAAACCACAAGGGGAACATAAAGCATTAATAGAACTTTTTATTTTCATTTTGTTTCATAATATTATCATAGGAATAATAATAATAATAATAATAAGGCTAGTTTTTTATTAAAAAAATTCTTGCTAGGGTGGGCAGGGTTTTTTCTTTTTTGAAATGCCTTCACATTTTGTGGAGGAAACATTTGATTTGATAACATTCTTCCAATGCTTTACAAAGAAAATAAAGGGCACAATAAGATCTCTTAATTTTAATAAATTATAGAACATGCTAAAAACCAAGGGTCAAATTAGGGCATAATGCATTTCAAGAGTGTGTTCCTTGATGTAAATGATCATAAGTAGGTAAGAAAGGTTAGAAAAGTGGCATAGATGTATGGGAAATGAAAGGATTGCTAATGGTGTAAATAAGAAATGATAAAATCTATCGGGGGCAAATACAATTAGGTGGTACCATTATGAACTACTTAAGGAAGTTTAGGAAAACTTTCAAGAAAGGTTAGGAAATATTTAATTTAAAGATTATTTTTACATTGCTTTCAATTTCTTTTATAAAAATATTGCATTTATGTAACTAAGGGTTTTGATTACTTGCAAAATAAAATGAAATATTTTCTTTTAAATTTGTAAGATGATGTGGTTCAAAAAATCATGTTTTTGACATTATAGGAATTTCAATTTAATCCCATAAATTCTTAACATATAGTGCCCAAGGTTTTATTTTGTAAATCAATAGCCATTACAAACTTATACTATTTCACAAGCCTTACAAGTAACAATCGAATTTCAACTGAAAAAAGAAAACATTCATTCTTTATTCACGTGGTTTTTAGATGAGGACTTTTTTAAATGTTTAACAATAATAATAAAAATTCAACAGACACATTTTAACATTGTGATTGGATATTTTCCCTAGGGTGAGAGCATGGTAAATAAATTGAGTTACAACCTTGACCTTTTTTCTAAAAGCACAATAATAAAAAGTTGACATTAAAAAGTGATGCGGCATATAATCATTGCACAAAATTTAAGTTTGAATTATATTTTTGAATTTTTTAAATTTATTTTTATATGTTTTATATCATTTTTGAATTTTAAGTTTGAAATTGCAACATCACAAATCATTCACAAATTGAATTCAAATGATGATCTCAAACCATGTAAATTGTAATAATGATTCAGTTTACATAATATGAAAATTTCTAAAAAAACATTGGATTAATTTTGAGAATTTATTTTAAAAATCAAGAATGATTATAAATATTAAATTAATATTTTTTCACCTTCAAATGTGATAAAAATGGTTCATACTTTGACGTCATTCTTGAATATATAGTACATCACAATATGCATGTTATATTAAAAATATTGAATCCTAAGTTGAAAATTTACAAACATGATGTTCAATAGTGGTCACATGTGCAATGGGTCATTTTAGCACATACTTACACCTAGGCATATGCTATAGACATTTTCTCCAATAAGAAAATATAAATATAGGAGGTTGTTAAGGATTCCTAGTAGTTTCTTTGTTCATTTTTAAACTTTTTGATATAGGAATTGCCTAGGAACATTAAAACATGTCCAAGTTTTGATTAACATGGGCCATTAAAAAATTCATGATGCACATAATGTAAGAATGTAATCATATTAGTCAAATATTATTGTACCAAAAAAAAACACAAATCATTCTTGAAGTTGAGATGGTTTAAAAAATCATAACATCATGTTTTTTGTGATGCCACCCAATCTTACTTTCCCCGAAATATCATTGCATATTCTACTAGTTAAACCATCATGTTCGACCCTTATACATAACAACAATTATTACCCAAAAAAAATAACCCAACAAATCACTAATTGGGGTATAATAATTATTTTGACAGTGAAATTGATAACCAACAGGTCCTCTTTATTTTCGAATATATATATATATACCTCAAGTGAAAATTATAATATAAACATACAAGGCTAATAACTAGCCAACACTGGTCCTAACAACCTCACCTTACAGCATAACTAGGGCATAGATTGAGCCTTAAGGAGCATCTTCTATAGTACTTAAGTGGTGTCAGATTTTGACGACCTAAAATCAGGAATCAAGAACCAACCCTCTCCTTGTGCCTGCCTACCTTACCCTAGGGTGAGTTTCCTCTTTAAATAATCCTCAAAATAGTGAAATGAAAATTTGGGAAAATATGAAGTTAACATGTTGAAAATCATCATAATTATCATAGGCTACACTCTGAATAATTTCACTACTCCTATCACAACATTATAGTAGATAGTGGAAAATATATATAACTTCAAAATTAAAGAACGAATTCATTTTTTGAAAAAAAAAATTATTCGTTTTGTCAATGTGGAAACTGACCCTAGGCTATGGTATATCAGGGTTGTTATGGTATTGTTAGGCTAGTGTTTTCAGGTCTCCCTCTCTAGGGAGCCTTGTAGTTTCTCATCTCATCCTACATTTTGAGGAATGTTTACCAGGTGTCACAGATAGTGTGACCAGTATTAATTGCCCATCACAAAAGAAGTTTTAAGGCTGGGGAGACTTCCCAATATAGAAGTATTTAATCCAACATAGAAACATACAAGTCTGGGCAACATTCACCCACCTAAGTAGGTTCCAATAGGGCAACTTTGGACAAAGCAACATGCCATGGGGAACATGTTGGAGAACACATTGAGAATTAGGGAACATGTTGAGACCATTGGGAACTTCAAGCAACACAGAGGGAACTTGGTGAGAAAACATTGAGAACCAAAAAATTCCAACATCCCCAATTCTGCCCAAAAGAAAAAGAACTGGGTCTATTTGGTATATGCCGTGATTACTCATTGCATGAGCAGAATTTATACTCCAAACTGTGTTCATCAATGATTTTGACCTAGGCTAATGGCAAGGTGAGAACATGTTGTGAGTTCCCTAGGCATTAGGGTGAATTGTGAATTCCTTTTTCTTGAAACTTTTTCATAGACCAATTCCTATTTTTAATTGTTGTTGCTGGCCGTTGGAACCAGTGTTGAGCAGTTCTTTGAATTTTCAAAGAACCACCAGTTTTGGTTATTTCAAAAACCTCAAAAAAGCAATAGTTTACATCAAAGAAGCAGTAGTTTACATCAAAGAAGCAGTAGTTTACATGAAAGAATCAATGGTTCTTTGGCCAGTTCATTGAATACATTATTTTTTCTGAAAACCGTGGACATATACCAAAAAATGAATTCTTTAAAAAAATTGCTCATTCGAGGGTAAGTGACTATATACTCAGTTTCATAGCTAGTGGGTATCTGTCTCTCATTTTAAGAACCGCCTGACACTGGTTGGAATGTTGGAACTTACCATAAGGGGCAAAGCCATTATTTCTGCAATGAGTGACTTGTACACAGTCAATCATCACAAATTGCAGATTTTTGCAGATTTGAATATAGTGAAAATTGTTAGATTGAACACTTGTTCTGAATGAACCCCTCCTTACGTTGAACATTTCGTGACACATGATGATTTTGACCATATTAATACACCTTCTCAAAATGAACCCCATAACTTTGAACATTGAACACAGATTCCGGAACACTCCACTGAAATAGTCCTCGTCACATTGAACACCTGCATGAATCATTCCATGAGTACAACGGTCATTTCACAATTCATTTTGATTTCATCGTACAGTAGTTGTAACGCATTCAAGTGTTGCTCGAAGAGAAGAGAGACTTGAACCATGAATGGTAAGAGAAAGTACATTGAAAAACATTAGCAAAAAAGGCTTTGTGCAAGATTTGGACAGTGGGATGTCTGTGAGAGCTTGCGTTACAAAGTACTCTGTCTCCGTCGGTACGATTGTCAACTGGAAAAAGAACAAGAGCAAGATTATAAGTTCTATTTCTAAATTCACAAGTCTTTCTTAGAAAAAACTTACACGAGTCAACAGCAACGGCAAGGTCATAAATGAAAGAGTTTACGAATGGTTCACCAATGCTCGTTGTCGAAACATTCCCATTTTTAGCCTGATTTTGCAAACCAAAGCTCTACAAGTGGCAACCAGCATTAGTTTGAACGATTTCAGGGCATCGAATGGTTGGTTAGAGGCATTTCGCAAGTGCCACTGTATACAATTCCGTTTGCTATCTGGAAAAAGTGCTGGAACGGACGAAAATGTCATCAACCACTAGAAACAGAACTTGCCTAGCATTATTCAAGGCTATGACACAAAGGATATCTGAAATGTGGACAAAACTGGACTTCTCTAGAAAGGTGTGCCAAACCATAGCTTGCTACTGCAAGGAGAAAAGTGTAAAGCAAGCAAGCTGAACAAGGAGAGACTTACCATTGCTCTTCTTTGTTCAACAACTGGTGAAAAGTTTAAGCCACTGGTGATTAGCAAGTCGCAGATGCCACGAGCTTTCAACAAACAGTTGGCTCATCGAATCATCTGGAAGGCAAACTCCAAAGCATGGATGAGAGGAACGATGTTTCTAAAATATCTTCAGAAATTCAACGCCAAAATGTAGATCGAGAACTGAAAGGCCCTTATTCTTCTCGACAACGCTCCTTGTCATCTAGAAATGGAGCTTTCCAACGTCAAGCTTGTTTTCCTTCCACCAAACATGACAACAAGGATCCAACCTTTGGACTCTGGAATCATATGAAACTTTAAGGTTAAATATCGCAAGATGCTTCTTGAATTTCTTTAATCCCATGCAAATGTGATTGCTTTAGCTAATGCTATAAAAAAAGTAAATGTTGGTGACGCCGTTGACTAGGTCTTTCAAAGCTAGGACCAAGTCGCTACTTCAACCATTAAAAACTACTTCCGAAAGGCAGGTCTAAACGAAGATGCAACAGAACCAGAATAAGATCAAGAAAAGATGTTCCATCTTGTTAAAACAGCAGGAATAGAAGTGGAAGAATAAACTGTAATTAAAGACATTCCAGCTTTTGATACTTTGGATGATGGTTGGGAAGAAGTAATCTTGTCTACGCCACAGGTGGAACTTGAGATTGAAGAGGAAGAACCAGAAATTCTGCTACCCAAGCCAATAGTCACGGAAGCGTTAAAAGCACTTCAAATTTTTTCAAATCTTACAGCAACTGAGCAGCTGGATGAAGTCACTCCACTATTGTCACAAATGCACAAGCATTTCATAAAACATCAAATGCAAACGTCCAAGACTATGACAATCGATCGGTTCCTTCACAAAACCCAACAAAACACCAATTTTTACTATCACTCTTAGAATGAACACCTTCTTACTTTGAACACTTTGAACTAAACATAGGGGTGTGCAATCCAAGCAAGTTTCACTATAATGCGCTTTAGGGTTTCTTGAATCTTTTGAACATTGTACTAATGACTAATCTTTGACATAAATTTTATTGATATTTGTCCAAATTGTTTAGAATTGAACTCCTAATTAGGGTTCTTCTCCATTTTTGTGAAATTTCATCAAAATGTGTAAAAAATAAATTAAAAAATTGCAACTTGTGCAAAGGCTTTTCTTTCAAAAAATTTGAAAAACCTCAAGAAAAAAACAAGGGTTTGGGATTGGTTTCCTCAAATTTAGAGCGCATGATCCTATGTAGATCATCAAGCAGCACTGGAATTACAAAAAACAACAAAGTAATAGTGTCCTATTTGTCCTATAGCCAAATCAAGCTAAATCCTACTATGGATAGTTGCTAATGTGACTACACCACAAAGTTGAAGAAATAAAAAACCCTACTCCCAACTTCTGAAAATGTGTTTATTGTTTCAACCATGGGGTTGGTTAGTAGCCTATTACTAATACAAAACATAATGTGTACTTTGGATACTTATTAGTTTTCAACTATTGAAATTCTAAACAATTAAATTTGAAATTGTCGAACCCGGTTTTTTAAAGTAAATATGCAAATATTTGGCAAAGAAAGAAGTTTTGTTAATTGTCAACGATAGGTACTTCAACCCCTGGAGGGGCTGGAGTAAACCAACAACCACCAATGCACCAATTGAAGATGAGGCTGTTCAAGCCATTTTAGGGATGAACCAAAAACACATCCTCTTCCCTGCCCAAAGATTTTCAGGCCCCTTCTCTACCCCAAAAATTTCCCCTCCTACCTCCCTCCTACCTGCCTCCCCTCTCCTACCTCCCTCACCTCATTTCCCGCTCATTCCCATCTCTAGAACTAAGGAGAGCTCCCGACCTTGAGTAGCACAAAGCTTCGAAACAAAAGGCTTGAGGAAAGTGGAGAGCTCAACATTGAAGGAATTGGAGAAGAGAAGGCAAGATGAGTGCTTCATCCCAAATGTAGACACGAGAGGAAAAAAGTAAGCTCCCCTCCCTTTCTCTATGTTTTTTTTTCCTTTTTTATGCTTGAGAATAAAAAGACGCCATGGTCTTCTTCTTTCGTGTTTCTGTTTCCTACCTCCTCCCCCCCCCCCTCCTACCTCCCCCTCTTGTTTTTTTTTATGTTATTGTTGCAACGAAGAAAGCGACGGCAACTTACTACCTTTGCCTTCTTCTTTAGAGGTCTTGTAGCAAAGAAGGTACCCGTAGCAAGTCATCGCATTCTTCTTTGTGTTTGAAAAAAAGAAGACAACTGCCATCGCCTTCTTCTAGGGGGGGTGTTATAGAGAAGAAAAAGACAACGACAGCTGTCGTCGCCTTCTTTTAAAGGGGGTGTTGTAGAGAAGAAGAAGGCAATGGCAATTACCCTTACCTTTTTCTCTAGTGTGTGTTGCAAAGAAGAAGAAAGTGATGGCAGCTATCATCACCTTCTTTGTGGGGGGGGGGGGTGTTGCAAAGAAGAAGAAAATAATGACAACTATCGTCGCCTTCTTCTATGGTAGGTGTTACAAAAAAGAAAAAGGCGACGGTAGCAGCTACTACCATCACCTTCTTTTTTGCCTTCTTTTGTGGTAGGTGTTATAGAGAATAAGAAAGCAATGATAACAATTTTTGTTGTTACATTCTTCTTTGCCTTCTTTTGTGGTGAATGCACTAGAAGAAAAACATGTATTTTCGACTGTTCTTTGCGACTAAATTTTAGTCGCAAGAGACATTTTGCAACTAAAATCCTTTTAGTCGCCTAAGACAAGTCGCATGTGAAAACTAGTCGCAAATGACAAAGAGTATAAAGTCAACAAATACATTTC
>Ga0209611_10004101_pt1 | contig 25022 bp, 20 predicted proteins | sample S1TSphgellanicum_3_FD_187693 | JGI IMG/M metagenome (GOLD analysis project Ga0209611, IMG submission 187693) | Host-associated microbial communities from peat moss isolated from Minnesota, USA - S1T2_Fc - Sphagnum magellanicum MG (SPAdes) (version 2) | ecosystem: Host-associated > Plants > Peat...
CACTGGGCGGTCGGCCTGGCGATCGGCGTCCTGCCGCTGGCGCCGACCCCGACGGCGACGCCGACGCACGCTCGGTGGGGATCGGTCGGACACCGTCTGATCGGCGCCGCCGCGGCGGCGGCGCTGCCGCAGGCGATGCCGGCGTTTTTCCGGGCGGCCGGCGACGAACTCGCCTACCTCAATGCGGACCCCGACCGCTGGCGGGATCGGGCCGAAGCGGCGCTCGATCCGGCGATGGACGGGGCCTACGCACCGGACCACTACATCGATCTCGAACGGATCCCCGATGGCGCCTGGTCAGCGCGGACCCGCTTCGATTTCCTCGACTCGCTCCGCGCCGCCGGCGTCTCGGCGTTGCGCGGCGGCCTGCTGCCCTTTCGCATCGAGGAGCTGACGCAGCGGCTGCGGGAGGAGTTCCGCCTCTGGCGGGCGACCGACGATCCGCGGACGCGCTCCTGGATCGAGGCACGGATCATCGACGACGCCGGCATCCTCGGCCACTACGTCGCCGATGGATCGAATCCGCATCACACGACGATCCACTACGATGGCTGGGTCGGCGAGAATCCGCATCACTACAGCACGGCGCGCGGGTTTCACGCCCGGTTCGAGACCGTGTATGTCGAGACGCACATCACGGCCGCCGATCTCGCCGGCGCCGTCGACACGGTCCCGCGCGTGCGCACCCCGCTGCGCGCGGCGATCCTCGACTACCTGCGCGCGAGTCACGCGCAACTCGAGACGCTCTACGCCCTCGATCAGGCCGCGCCGTTCGACGCGGCGACGACCGATGCCGCCGACCGCCGCTTCGCCGTCGCGCGACTCGCGGCCGGCGCGACCGAATTGCGGGATCTCTGGTGGACGGCGTGGGTGACGAGCGCGCCGGGCGCCGGCGGCGCCCCTACCGACAGGTGACGACGCCGTCCCGCGAATGCCCGTCTGCGGGCGCCGGCGCCGCGAGCGAGTCGATGCCGACGCCGATCGTGCACTCGATCCCCGGCGGATCGACGCTGACGGCTTTCGCACTCCACCCGGTGCCCGTGCCGAGGCCGGCGCCGCCGATCGTGACATGGATCGTCGGGGGCGGGGAAACGCCGGCGGTGTCGAGGTCGGCCGCGTAGCGACGGTGGCTCGAGAGAAAGGCGTCCTGCGCGTCGCGCAGGCGCTCGAGGGTCGAGCGCGCGTCGTAGGCCGCGCGACGACGACCGTCACCCGCGAACCGCGGGTAGGCGATCGCCCCGAGGATCGCCAGGATCACCACGACCATCCCGATCTCGATCCTGGTGGCGCCGGCGCGACGGGTCATCCCGTAGGGTAGTCCGCCGCGCCGCTGACGGGGAGCCGGACCGTGAAGACGGTGTCGCCCGGCACCGACCGCAGTTCGATCGTGCCGGCGTGCCGCAGGACGATGCGGCGCGCGACGTCGAGGCCCATGCCCACCCCGTCGCCGACGTCCTTCGTCGTGAAGAACGGCTCCCAGATCCGGTCCTGGATGTCGACCGGCACGCCGACGCCGTTGTCGGCGATTTCGCCGATCACGGCACCCTCCTCCTTTCCCGTCCGGACCGTGATCCGGCCGCCCGGCGCCACGGCGTCGAGGGCGTTGGAGAGGAGGATCGCCCAGACACGATTGAGCTCGCTCACGTGGACCGAGACGCGCGGCAGTCCGGGGACGAACTCCCGCGTCACCGTCACGCGCTTGTCCGCGAAGCGCGCGCCGTAGAGGCCGAGGGCGGTGTCGATGCTCGACGCCAGCTCGATCGACTCGCGATCGACCGGCCGGTCCATCTGGGTGAAGCCCTTGATCGACTCGAGGAGGTCGGAGATCCGCGCCGTCGAGTGCGACAGCTCGCGAATCAGGCTGTCGGCGCCGATCTGGGCCCCGAGCCACGAGAGCGCGGGGCTGCAGGCGTCGGCGGGGAGCGTCCGCACGGCCTCGTCGAGCTCCGCCGTCGTGACGCCAGCCGCGGCAAACGTCCCGGCGCTCACCCAGGGCTCGGCGACACCGCACGCCTCGAGCCATGCGGTCAGCGCATCCTCGCGCTCGCTGCGCGAGACCGGGTCGAGCATCGGCGGCGTCCGTTCGCCCGCCACACAGCGGAGCCGGTCGAGCGCCGTGAAGTCGGTCGCCGACGCGCCGGCCGCGATGAGGGCGACGGTCGCGTGCCGCAGGGTGCCGACGCGCCGCCCCAGTTCGTCGGCCGAGCGCCGGGCGGCGGCGACCGGGTTGTTGAGCTCGTGGGCGAGACCGGCCGACATCCGGCCGACCGACAGGGTGCGCGTGTACTCCTCGTCGCGACGGGTCGACTCGCGCACGCGATCGGTGAGCAACCCGACCATGCGCTCCTCGAGGACGGGGATGCGCCGCAGCAGCTCGTCGAAGAGACGATCGGGGAAGCGCGCCACGCGCGACGCCACGATCGCCCGACCGGTCCCGGCAAACTGCGTCATCCGCGAGAACGGAATGCGTCCGCCGATCTCGCCGGCGTGAAACGTGTAGGCCGGGGCGTTCGCCCCGCCGTGCTCGCGGCGAAACTGCACGATCCCCTCGAGCCCGATGAACATCCACTGCGCCCGCTCGCCGGCGTTCACGAAGATCTCGCCGGCGGCGAGCCGCAGCTCGTCACACTGCGCGGCGATCCACTCGAGATCCGCGTCCGCGAGGTCGGAAAACATCGCGACGCGCTGGAGGTCGGCGCCCGTGATCACGCATCGACCTCCATCACGTCGACGTAGCACCAGCTCCACGACTCGCCCGGCTCGACCGACCGCATGATCGGATGGTGCGTCGCGTGGAAGTGCTTCGTGGCGTGCGTGTTCTTCGACGAGTCACAGCATCCGACGTGGCCGCAGGTGCGGCACATGCGCAGGTGGACCCACCGGTCGCCGGTCTGCATGCATTCCTCGCACCCCGTCGTCGTCGGCGTGACGTCGCGGATCGCGTCGAGGTGCGTGCATCGCGTCGCCATGCTCAGCTCCCGGCAGGTGTTGGTGCCGCGGCAAACGGCAGGCGGATCGTGAAGCGCGTGTCGCCCGGCGCCGAGACGACGGCAATGCTGCCATGATGGTGGGCGACGATCCGGTGGGCGATGTCGAGTCCGAGCCCCGTGCCCTTGCCGATCTCCTTCGTCGTGAAGAACGGGTCGAAGATCCGCCCCTGGATCGCCGGCGGGATCCCCGCGCCATCGTCGCCGATCTCGATCAGCGCGAATGCGCCGTCGCGCGCGGTCCGCACGCGGATCTTCTTGCCGCCGGCGTCGATCGCATTGTCGATCAGGTTCGTCCAGACCTGGTGCAGCTCGCCGCCGAACGTGGCGATCGGCGGCAGCGTGCGGTCGTACGCCCGCTCGATCGCCACGTTGGCCGCGCGGAGCTTGTAGCCGAACATCGCCAGCGTGTTCTCGATCGCGGCGTGCACGTCCTCGACGCGCGGCGTCGTCTGGTCGGCGTGCGAGTACGCCTTGACCGACTTCACCAGATCCGTGATCCGCGTCATGCTCTGTCGCACTTCACCGAGGAGATGATCGGCGCCGGCGAGCGCGGCGACCCAGCGCAGCACGGCCGAAAGCTCGTCGGCGGGGATCTGCGGCGGATGGCCGCCGGTCGCCGCGCAGAGCGAGTCCGCGCTCACGCCGCGCTCGGAGAGTGTCGCCGCGAGCTCCCAGCTGTCGGCGACCCCCTGCGCCGAGAGCCACTCGGCCAGCGCGTCCTCGCGATCGCCGCGCGCGACGGCGTCGGTGTCGCTCCCGGCGGCACCCGGCGGCGACGCGACCGCGGAGGCGGTCGTCAGCTGCGCAAGCAGGTGCTGCGCGTCGGCACTCCAGACGCGTGAGGTGAACGCGACGCCGATCGGCCGGAGCGCGGCGACCGCCTCCGCCGCCTGGCCGGCCGCGCGCGTCGCCGCCGACGCGGGATTGAAGAGCTCGTGCGCGAGGCCCGCGGCGATCGTCCCGAGAGCCGCCATCCGCTCGCGCTGCTGCAACAGCCGGATCATGCGGTGCATGCGCTCCCCGAGCGTGCGCATCACCGTCTCGGCGACCGCCGAGCACGACCGCGCGACGTCGCGGAAGATCGGCCCGGGGATGCGCAGGACGCGCGACGGCGCGAGCGCGCGGGCACGGTGCCCGGCCTGCGTGCGGGTCAGCAGCGAGATCTCGCCGATGAATGCGTCCGGGCCGATCTGGTCGAGCGTCAGGTCGATGCCATCGACGAGCTTGAGGACGACGAACTCCCCGTCGAGCACCACCCAGACCGCGTCCGGCTCGTCGGCGTCGTCGAAGAGCAGCTCGCCGACCGCGAGGTGCTGCTCGCGACTCCCGGCGATGATCCGATCCAGGTCGACCGTCGCGCATTCGCGGAGCAGCGGCGTCGCGCGCAGGCGGTCGACGAGCGCCGTCGTCGCCATCAGGCCTCGGCGAGGTACTGGTGCGTGAACTGGACGGCGATCGACCCTTCGCCGACGGCCGACGCGACGCGCTTGATCGACGCATGCCGGACGTCGCCGGCGCAGAAGATCCCCGGCACGCTCGCCTCGAGGAGATAGGGATCGCGATCGAGCGTCCACCCCGCCGGCCGCTTGCCATCGCGCAGCAGATCGGCGCCCGTCAGGATGAACCCGCGCGAATCGCGCAGCACGGTATCGGCCAGCCAGTCGGTCCGCGGCACGGCGCCGATGAAGACGAAGAGCGACGACGCGGCACGCGAGTCCCGCTTCCCATCGGCGCACTCGACGGTGATCGTCTCCAGCCGGTCCGACCCGCCGACGCCGACGACCCGTGTCCGCGACTCGACGCGGATGTTCGGCGTATGCGAAATCTGGTCGATCAGATACTGCGACATCGTCTCGGCGAGGCCGGGCCCGCGCACGAGCAGGATCACCTCGCGCGCGTACTCGGCGAAGTGGACCGCCGCCTGACCGGCCGAGTTGCCGCCGCCGATGATGTACACCGCCTCGTCGGCCCCGCACGATGACGCCTCCGCCGTCGAGGCGCCGTAGTAGATCCCGGCCCCGGTCAGGGCGTCCGCGCCGTCGACCTCGAGCAGCCGATACGAGACGCCGGTCGCGACGAGGAGCGCCTTGGTCGAGAGCTCGCTGCCGTCAGCGAGGGTCAGGATCCGGTACGCGCCGTCGACGCGCACGCGCGTCACCTCCTGCGGATTCAGCATCTCGGCGCCGAACTTCCGCGCCTGGGCGACGCCGCGACGCGTGAGGTCGGTGCCGGTCAGGCCGGCGGGGAACCCGAGATAGTTCTCGATGCGCGAGCTCGTGCCGGCCTGCCCGCCCGGCGCCTCGCGCTCGATCATGATCGTCTTGAGTCCCTCGGAGGCGCCGTAGACCGCCGCCGCGAGTCCGGCCGGACCCGCGCCGACGACCGCCAGATCATAGAACGGCTTCTCGGCGCGCGTCTTGAGCCCGACACGCTCGGCGACGGCCGAGGGCTCGGGGTCGGCGAGGACCGAGCCATCGGGGAAGACGACCACCGGCAGCTTCGGACGCTCGCCCGCGATCGAGGCCGTCGCCCGCTCGAGGAGCTCCGTGGCGTCGCTGCCCGGGAGATCGAGGTCGAGCCACTGATAGGGGATCAGGTTGCGGCCGAAGAAATCGCGCAGCGCGTGCGAGCGCGGCGCCCAGCGGTGGCCGATCACGCGCGGCCCGTCGAACGCGGGCCGGTAGCCGGCGCGCCATTCCTCGAGCAGATCCCCGAGGTACGGGTAGAGGTTCTGCTCGGGCGGGTCCCACGGCTTCGTCAGGTAGTAGTCGATGCGGACGGTGTTGATCGCACGAATGGCGGCGTCCGTGTCGGCGTAGGCGGTCAGCAGCACCCGCTTCGCGTCGGGGAAGATGCGGCGCGCGACGTCGAGGAACTCGACGCCGGTCATCGCCGGCATCCGCTGGTCCGCGAGGAGCAGCGCGACCGCATCGCCGCGCAGCTTGAGCGTGTTCAGCGCGTCGAGCGCCGCCTGCCCCGACTCGGCGCGCATGACCCGGTAGTCGGCGCCGTACTGGCGCCGGAGATCGCGCTCGATCGCCCGGGAAACTTCCGGGTCGTCATCGACGGTGAGGATCGTCGGCTTGGCCACGTCCGCAATCTAGCGACTCTCGGGCCGCCACCCGAGAGCAGCGCAATCGCGTTACATGGCGCCGGCCATGGCGTCCGCCATGGCGTCCGCCATGGCATCTGACACGGCGTCCGGCCTACACCGCGTCCGACAGGCTCGTAAACGTGAAGTCGTGCGCCTTCACGGCCGGCATGACGACGTCGCCGCCCTGTTCGGTCCCGCCGAGCCGCTCCGAGGGTCCGAGCGATTCCGCATTGGCGAGGAGGAAGAGCGGCGACTCGTTGAACCGGAAGTTCTTCACCGCGTGCGTCACCTGCCCGTGCTCGATCAGGAACGTCCCGTCACGCGTCAGGCCCGTGTAGAGGATCGTGCGTGGATCGACCTCGCGCAGATACCAGAGTCGCGTGACGAGCACGCCGCGCTCCGTCGACTTGATCATCTCCTCGGTCGTCGTCGTGCCGCCGGCAAGTTTGAGCCCGCCGTTGCCACCGCCGAAACCGAACCCGAACGGATAGCCGGTAAATGGCTTCCCCTGCTTCTTCGCCCAGAACCGCGGATACGCGAGCTGCTGCAGCACCCCGTCCTTGATCCAGACCTGGCGGCCGAGCGGGAAGCCCTCGGCGTCGAACGGGTGCGACCGGAGCTGCGGGTCGGTCGGGTCGGAGTAGAGCGTCACGATCGGCGCGACGATCGTCTCGCCGACCTTGTTGCCGCCACCGGGCTTGGCGAACGGGCTCCGCCCTTCGTCGGCGAGGCGCGCGTTGAGATAGCCGCCCATCAACTGGACGAGGTCACCGACCGCCTGCGGCTCGAGGATGACGGTGTAGCGGCCCGGTTCGACGGCGACGGCGTTGCGCGCCATCTGCGCCTTCTGGAGGGCACGCGCGGCGACCGCCGGAAAGTCGATCTGCGTCCAGTCCTTGTTGTCCGCCGCCGCCCACCCCGACCCGGTGCCGTCCGACGTGCGCACCGTCAGCGTGTAGTTGGCCGTCGTCTGGCGGAAGTAGGCGGACAGCCCGGCCTTGTTCCCCGTCAGCGTCGCCTGCGTCCCGGTGACGATGTAGCCGGCGGCGGTGACGTTGCCCGCCGACCGCGCCGGCGCGAGCGCGGTCAGCGCCGCCTTCGCCCGGTCACCCGGCGTCAACGACGCCGTCGAGTCGAACCAGGCATCGACCGTCTCGTACTGCTGCGGTCCGAGCGGCGGCATCGCGTCCGGATCATCGGGCGCGAGCCGTGCGACCGCCTCCGACCGCGCGACGGCCTGGCGGATCCCGTCATCGGAGAGATCGTTCATCGTCACGACGGCGTGCTTGGCGCCGAAGCTGCTCTCGATCGCCACCGACGTGTCGCTGATCTCGCCCGCCGTCGACAGCTGGTTGGCCGCGAACCGCGTGTTGCCGACGAGCGACGCGCGGACCGTGACATTGATGCCGTCGGCGGTCGACGCCTTGACCGCGCGGTCGACGATCGACTGCATCGCCTCGCGCGTCGGCAGGCCAAACGGATCGAGCGCCATCGCCCCGCGACGCGCGCTCACGCCTTTCTCCCGGTGTTGATCACATTGACCTGGGCGAACCGCGCCGGGACCGAGCCGTGGCTGACGGCATTGGACTGCGGCGGCTGGCCCTTGCCGTCATTGAACGCGCCATAGAGCTCGTAGCCGCGCTTCCCGCCGATGAGGTTCATGGAATTCCAGAAGTCGGGCGTGCGAATCTGATACGCGACGTCCTTCAGCATGCCCACGATCTTGCCGCCGCGGATCTCGTAGAAGAGCTGGCCGCCGAACTGCGCGTTGTACCGCTGCTGATCGATCGAGAACGACCCGTCGCCCATGATCGCGATGCCGCGATCGGTCGCGGCGATCAGGTCCTCCCAGACGAGGTCCTTGTCGCCGGGGAGCAGCGAGACGTTGGGCATCCGCTGGAACTGCACGTTGTACCATCCCTGCGCATACGAGCAGCCATGGGAGCGCGTCGGGCGGCCGGTCTTGTCGTACCACCACTTGAGCCAGTTGGCCTGCTCGCGCGTCGTCTGATAGTCGTCGAGGACGCCGTTCCTGATGATGAGGAACGTGTCCGGCTTCACCCCCTCGTCATCGTAGCCGATCGTCGACATCCCGCCCGGCTGCGAGCGGTCGCCCTGGATGTTCATGAACTCGGGGCCGTAGCGCAGGCTGCCGAGCATCTTCTGCGGCGGGGCGACGAAGCTGGTGCCGGCGTAGTCGGCCTCATACCCGTCGGCGCGGTCGAGCTCCGTCGGGTGGGCGATCGACTCGTGGATCGTGAGCCAGAGGTGCGACGGGTGGAGGACGAGGTCATAGCGGCCGACGTCCACCGATTTCGCCTTCAGTTTCTCGACGGCCTGCTCGGCCCACTGTGGCGCGTGGCCGACGACATCGGTGTCGACGATGTATTCCCAGCCGCGCGCCATCGGGGCCGCGACGTTGGTGCGCCGCTGGAAGTCGGAGTGGTCGGTCGACGTCGCGGTGATCTGCATCGTCGGGTAGCTCCGCACGACGGTCTGCTCGATCACCGACCCTTCCGTCGACGCGAAGTGCCGCTCCTCCTTCACGAAGAGGAGGCCGCTCGTCACGTACTGCACACCCGCGACCTTGAGCGCCTCGGCATTGGCCCGCAGCAGGAGGTCGACCTTCTGCTCGACCGGAATCGTGAACGGGTCAGTGACGAACGGCCCGTTCCAGACGGCATCGGGGTGCGACTCGGTCGGCGCCAGGACCACCGGCGCATCACGCGCGACGCGGTTGGCTTTGGCGATCGCGACGGCGCGGCGCGCCGCCTCGGCGACCCCGTCCGGCGTCAGTGTGCGGGTCGCGGCGAACCCCCACGTCCCATCGACCAGGACCCGGACGCCCGCGCCGATCGAGTCGCCGTCGACGACGTTCAGGATCTGGTGCTCGCGCGTGAGCACGGCGTTCTGCTGCTGGCGCTGCACGCGGACGTCGGCGTACGACGCGCCGGCGAGCGTCGCCGCGTTGATCGCCGCCATCAGCAGCGCGCGCACCGCGGCCGGGTCGCCCGCAAGCTCGAGGCCGGCCGCGGCGTCGCGGAGGAGTCGGGCGCGGGGATCGCGCGCGGCGGCCCAGGCGGCGAGCGCGGCGCCGTGCTTCAGGAACTCTCGGCGGTCAGTCATCGGAAACCTCTCGGCGAGACGCAGGGTGGCCCCGCGTCGGTAGATTCGATCCCATGGCTACGGTCGAGCAGTTCGCGGCGTTGGAGATTCGCGTCGGCACGGTCGTCGAGGCGGTGCCGTTTCCCGCGGCGCGCACGCCGGCGTTCCAGCTGATCGTCGACTTCGGCCCCGAGGTGGGACGACGGCGGTCGAGCGCGCAGCTGACGGCCCGGTACGAACCGGGCACACTCATTGGTCGGCAGGTCATTGCGGTCGTCAATCTGCCCCCAAAGCGGATCGCCGGCTATACCAGCGAGATTCTGGTGCTGGGCGCGGTCCCGGGCGGTGGGGACGTCGTGCTCCTGGCGCCGGACTCGCCTATCGCAGACGGGACGCGGATCGGCTAGACTGGTGCAATCGGGAGCGACGGTCTCCCGGCTCGTCTCGTGCAGGGAGTGGGCGGCATGGCGTGGGAGGCATACGTCGTCGCGGGAGTAGCCACCGTCGGGGCCGGTGTCGTCTGGCGGGTGCGGACGTCCGGCCGGATGCGCATCCGGCGGCGCGCCCGCGACCGGCACGACGCGGGTCCGATCGCCGCCGACGGCACGGCGCGCTCGTACGGCTGGCGCGGTCACCGCGTCGCATACGCCGTGCACGGCAGCGGGCCGCCGCTCGTCCTCGTGCACAGCATCCACGCCGCCGGCTCGTCCTGGGAATGGCGACGGGTCGTCGCCCCGCTCGCCCGGCGGCATACCGTCTATACGATCGACCTGCTCGGCTTCGGGCGGTCGGACCGGCCGCGCCGTGCGTACGAGGCGGCCGACTATCCCGCCCTGCTCACCGATTTCCTGATCGACGTCGTCGGCAGTCGCGCCACGCTGATCGCCAACTCGCTGACGGCCGCATATGCGATCGCCGTGGCGGCCGCGTCGCCGCTCCGTGTCGGCGCCCTGCTGCTCGTCGAACCGACGGGACTCGGGCGGCTGACGCATCCGGGCGGTGCGCTCGGGCGCGTCGTCCGCCGCACGCTGATGCTGCCGGTCGTCGGCAGCGGGCTCTTCTCGCTGCTCGTCTCGCGCGCCGGGATCCGCTACTTCCTCCGGCGCACCTTTGCCGACGCGACCCGCGTCGACGACGCGATGGTGTCGGCATACCACGCCACGGCGCATCGGCCGGGCGCGCGATTCGCGCCGGCGGCGTTCGTCGGTCGGCGGCTCAACCTCGACGTGCGGACGGTCTGGCCGACCGTGACGCAGCCGACGCTGCTGATCTGGGGTGCCGCGCCGCGCTTCGTGCCGCTCGGCGACCTGCGCGCGTTTCGCGCGGGGCGGCCGGACGTCGAGGGCGTCGTGATCGAGGGGGCGGGCGACCTGCCGCATGACGAGCAGCCGACCGAGTTCGCCGAACTGGTCACCGGATTCCTGGCCGCGCTGCAGGCGGGCACGCCGCCGGTCGAACACCGCTAGTCCGCGCGAGGCCACGGGCGGTGTTCGGCCACACCGTCGGCGGCCGGCGGTACCGCTTCGACTCGCTCCGCGACCTGCTCGCCCGCGCGACGCCACCGCGCGCCGGTGATCGACTCGCTGGTGTGGCGGCACGCTCGGCCGAGGAGCGCGTCGCTGCCCAGATGGCGCTCGCCGACCTGCCGCTCGCGACGTTCCTCTCCGACGTCGTGATCCCGTACGAGGACGATGACGTCACGCGCCTGATCGTCGACACGCACGACGCGTCGGCGTTTGCCCCCGTCGCCCACCTGACGGTCGGCGGCTTCCGCGAATGGCTGCTCTCCGACGAGGCGACGACCGAGCGACTCGCGGCGCTCGCGCCCGGCCTGACGCCGGAGATGACCGCCGCCGTGACGAAGATCATGCGGCTGCAGGATCTCGTCACCGTGCCGCGGAAGTGCCGCGTCGTCACCCGCTTCCGCGACACGATCGGCCTGCCCGGGCGCCTGTCGACGCGACTCCAGCCGAACCATCCGTCGGATGACCCGCGGGGCGTCGTCGCCAGCGTGATCGATGGCCTGCTGCTCGGGAGCGGCGACGCAGTGATCGGCGTCAACCCCGCGGGCGACAGTCCGCGCACGGTCGCCACGCTCCTCTCGATCCTCGACGCCGTTCGCGCGCGCTACGCGATCCCGACGCAGATCTGCGTGCTCGCGCACGTCACGACGCAGCTGGCCGCGCTCGAGCTGGGCGCCCCGGTCGATCTCATCTTCCAGTCGATCGGCGGGACCGAGCGGACCAACGCCGCGTTCGGCGTCTCGCTCGCGCAGCTCGCCGAGGCGCGCGAGGCGGCGCGCACACTCGGGCGCGGCACGGTCGGCGACCACGTGATGTATTTCGAGACCGGCCAGGGCTCGGCACTGTCCGCCGATGCGCACCACGGCGTCGACCAGCAGACATGCGAGGCGCGCGCCTACGCCGTCGCACGGCGGTTCGCGCCACTGCTCGTCAACTCGGTCGTCGGCTTCATCGGACCCGAGTATCTCGCCAACGGCAAGGAGATCACGCGCGCCGCGCTCGAGGATCACTGCTGCGGCAAGCTCCTCGGCCTCCCGATGGGCTGCGACGTCTGCTACACCAATCACGCCGACGCCGACCAGGATGACATGGACGCGCTGGTCACGGTCCTTGGCGCGGCGGGCTGCACGTACATCATGGGGGTCCCCGGCGCCGACGACGTCATGCTGCAGTACCAGAGCACGTCGTTCCACGATGCGCTGTACGTGCGCGAGGTGCTCGGCCTCCGCCCGGCCCCCGAGTTCGAGGCATGGCTCATCGGGATGGAGATCCTCGGGCCCGACGGGCGACTCCTGCCCGCCGGTCCGCGCCGCCTCGCGCTCCGTGCCGCGCTCGATGCGCTCGATTGAACGACGCCGATCGATGACACCGACTGACGAGCGCGATCTCCCCGCGGTACCACCGGCCGAGGCGGCGCCGGAGCCGTGGGCGATGCTCCGCCGTTTCACCCCCGCGCGCGTCGCGCTCGGACGCGCCGGGGTCGGCGTGCCGACGGCGGCGCATCTGGCGTTTCAGCTCGCGCACGCGCGCGCGCGCGACGCGGTGCAGGCATCCCTCGACGTGCCGGCGCTCGAGGCGCGGCTCGCACGCGACGGGATCCCGACGATCGTCGTGCGGAGCGCGGTCGCCGACCGGACGACGTATCTCGCGCGACCCGATCTCGGGCGGCGTCTCGACGGCGACGATGCGGCGCGGCTCACGCCGCCGGCCGGCGATGCGCGCCCGATCGCGGCGATCGTCATTGCCGGCGGCCTCTCGGCCCACGCGGTCGACGCGCAGGCGCCGGGGCTCGTCATCGCGCTCGCGGCGGCGCTCGCGGCGGATGGATGGCGCGTCGCGCCGGTCGTCGTCGTCGAGTACGGACGCGTGGCGATCGGCGACGCGATCGGCGCGCGGCTCGACGCATCGCTCGTCGTCGTGCTGATCGGCGAGCGTCCGGGGCTCAGCGCCGCCGACAGCCTCGGCGCCTACGTCACCTGGGCGCCGCGCATCGGACGGACGGATGCCGAGCGGGAGTGCGTCTCCAACATCCGGCCGGCCGGCCTCCCCCCGGCGGACGCCGCCGAGCGACTGCGATCGATCGTCGCCGCCGCGCGCGCGCGCAGTGCCACGGGAGTGCACCGGCCGGTGTAGGCGCGCGTCGGCGCGCGGATCAGAGGCGATCGCCGCTCGTCGGCTCGAACGCGTGCAGCTTGTCCAGATCGAAGGCCAGGGTCACCATGGCATCGACGGGCGGCACGGCGTCGGGCGGGATGCGGGCCGTGATGTCGAAGTCGGGGGTGGTGGCGTGGAGCAGTGCTTCGTTGCCGAGCGGTTCGGCGACGGTGACGCGCGCGGCGGCGGTCGCCGTCCGCATCGCGCGTGACGCGCCGACCGGGAGGACGTCCTCCGGCCGCACGCCGATCGTCACCGGTCCCGCACGAATCGGCGACGGCCACGCGAGCGTCAGTACGCCGCTCGCCGAGCGGAAGACGCCGGCGTCGATCGTACCGTCGATCAGGTTCATCGGCGGGCTTCCGATGAACGTCGCCACGAACCGGTTGCGCGGGCGGTCGTAGAGGGCGCGCGGCGCGTCGATCTGCTGGACGCGGCCGGCCTCCATGACGACGATCCGGTCGCCGAGTGTCATCGCCTCGACCTGGTCGTGGGTCACGTAGAGCATCGTCGCGGCGAGCTGCCGGTGGAGCGTCGCGAGCTGTCGCCGCGTCTCGAGACGGAGCGACGCGTCGAGGTTCGAGAGCGGCTCGTCGAAGAGGAAGACCTGCGGCTGGCGCACGATGGCCCGCCCGATGGCGACCCGCTGCCGCTGGCCGCCGGAGAGATGGCGCGGGCGGCGATCCAGCAGGTCATCGAGCCCCAGGATCGCCGACGCGTGCGCGACACGCGCGTCGATCTCGCGCTGCGGCTGCTTGCGGAGGGTCAGGGCGAAGGCCATATTCTCGCGCACCGACATGTGTGGATAGAGCGCGTAGCTCTGGAACACCATGGCGATGTCGCGATCCCTCGGCGGGACGTCGTTGACGACCCGACCCCCGATCGACAGCCGGCCGGCGGTGATCGTCTCGAGGCCGGCCACCATCCGCAGCGTCGTCGTCTTGCCGCACCCCGACGGACCGACGAGCACCACCATCTCGCCGTCGGCGACGTCGAGGTCGATGCCGTGCACGGCCACGAACCGCTGCGCGTCGTCGTAGACCTTCCGCACCCCTTCGAGTATGACGCGCGCCACGTGACGACCTCGCTCCGCTTTCCCGACGGCTTTCTCTGGGGCGCGGCGACGTCCGCGTACCAGATCGAAGGCTCCCCACTCGCCGACGGCGCCGGTCCGAGCATCTGGCACCGCTTCGCCCACACGCCCGGCTGCGTGGCCGGCGGGGACACGGGGGACGTCGCCTGTGATCACTATCGGCGCGTCGCGCAGGACGTCGCCCTGATGCGCGAGCTGGGGTTGACCGCCTATCGGTTCAGCATCGCGTGGAGCCGCATCCTGCCCGAGGGACGCGGCCGGGTGAACCCGGCGGGACTCGGATTCTACGAGCGCCTGGTCGACACGTTGCTGGCCGCAAAGATACAGCCGGCCGTCACCCTCTACCACTGGGATCTCCCGGCCGCACTCGACGACGCCGGCGGCTGGCTCAACCCCGACATCGCCGGCTGGTTCGCCGACTACACGACCGTCGTCGCACGCGCGCTCGATGATCGCGTGCAGTCGTGGGCGACGATCAACGAACCCTGGGTCGTCAGCGACGGCGGCTACCTCACGGGCACGGCCGCGCCCGGCCACCGCAACCGCTACGAGGCGCCGCTCGCCGCCCGACAGCTGCTGCGCGCGCACGCCGCCGGCGTCGACGCGTACCGCGCGGTCGGCCGTCACGCGATCGGGCTCGTCGTGAATCTCGAGCCGAAGTACGCGGCGAGCGACGATCCGGCGGATCTCGCCGCCGTACGGCGCGCCGACGCGTACATGAACCGCCAGTATCTCGACCCCGTGATGCTCGGCCGTCATCCGGAAGAGATGGCGGAGATCTTCGGCGACGCCTGGGCGCCGCTCGACGACGGCGAGCTGGCCGCCGTGCGGCGGCCGCTCGACTTCCTCGGCATCAACTACTACACGCGCGCCGTCACGCGACACGATCCGTCGGCGTACCCGCTGCGCGCCTCGACCGTCCGGCAGCCGGCGCACGCGTACACCGAGACCGGATGGGAGGTCTATCCCGACGGGCTGGCCGACGTGCTGGCGTGGGTGCGCGACCGCTACGGGCCGATGCCGCTCTACGTCACCGAGAACGGCGCGGCGTTCTACGATCCGCCGACGGCCGATGCGGCGGGGATCGACGACCCGCTCCGCGTCCGGTACTACGCCGCGCACCTCGACGCCGTGCGCCGCGCGATCGCGCGCGGGGTCGACGTCCGCGGCTACTTCGCGTGGTCGCTGCTCGACAACTTCGAGTGGGCGCACGGGTTCACGAAGCGGTTCGGCATCGTGCACGTCGACTACGCGACGCAGCGCCGGACGCCGAAGGCGAGCGCGCGCGCCTACGCCGAGGCGATCCGCACGCACGGGGCGTCGATCGCCGAACGCGTCAGCCCTTGACGCTCCCCGTCGTGATGCCGCGGATGTAGAAGCGCTGCAGCGCGACGAACGCGAGCAGCACCGGCAGGAGCGTCACGAGCGACCCGGCCATCATCAGTTCCGTGTCCTGCACGTGCTCGCCGGCGAGGTTGGCGAGGGCGACCGGCAGCGTGTATTTCGCATCGTCGCTCAGGATGATCAGCGGCCAGAGGAAGTCGTTCCACGTGCTCATGAACGTGAACACGGCGAACGTCGCGAGGATCGGCACGAGCAGCGGCAGCACGATGCGCCAATAGATCGTGAACTCGCTCGCCCCGTCGATCCGCGCCGCGTCGAGCAGTTCGTCGGGGATCGACATCGCGTACTGCCGGATGAGGAAGATCCCGAAGATGCTCGCCATCGATGGCACGATCACACCCCAGTCGCTGTTCACGAGGTGCAGCTCGCGCATCATCACGAAGAGCGGCAGCATGCCGACCTGCGCCGGAATGACGAGGCCGGCGAGCAGGACGCGGAACGTCATGTCGCGGCCGCGGAAGCGGAACTTGGCAAACGCGTACCCCGCCAGCGAATTGATCAGCGTCGACAGTGCGGTCGCCGACAGGGCGATGATCACGCTGTTCACGAGGTTCCGCGCCAGGTCGAGCCGCGTGAAGAGGGTCCGGTAGTTGTCGAACGTCACCGGATGCGGCAGGAAGCGCGGCGGATACATCGTCGCCTGCCCGGCGGGCATCAGCGACGCGGCGGCCATCCACGCCAGCGGCGCCAGCGTCACGACGGCGCCGACGGCGAGCACCGCATGCACCAGCACGGTGCCGCCGATCCGCCCGACCGCGGCGCGGGTCACGGGCCCACCGTCATGCGGCCAGCCTCACGCGGCCCATCTCACGCGGCCCGGGCGCGGCTGCGCGCCTGGAGTCGCGACTGGAGCAGTGTCGCGCCGAGGATGAGCGGGAAGAGCACGAACGCGATCGCCGCGGCGGAGCCGAGGCGCCACCAGCGGAACCCTTCCTCGTAGAGGTACTCGACGATACTGTACGTCGCGTGCAGCGGGCCGCCCTGCGTCATCACGTACGGCTCGGCGAAGAGCTGCGTATAGCCGATCATCGTCGTCAGGCCGACGAAGAGAAAGGTCGGCCCGAGCTGCGGCAGCGTGACGTAGCGGAACCGCTGCAGCGCCGTCGCCCCATCGACCCGCGCGGCGTCGTACAGGTCCTCGGGAATCGCCTGCAGACCGGCGATGAAGATCAGCATGTTGTAGCCGAAGTTCTTCCAGACCGTCATCAGGATCAGCGCCGGCATCGCCCAGTGCCGGTTCCCCAGCCAGTCGATCGCCGGGAGCCCGACGGCGCGCAACGCGTAGTCGAGCAGGCCGAAGCGGGGGTCGTACAGGTACTTCCAGATGACGGCGACGGCGACGAGCGTCGTCACGACGGGTGCGAAGTAGATCGCGCGGAACCACGCCCTGGCGCGCGTCAGCCGCGAATCGACGAGCAGCGCCGCGCCGAGCGAGACGGCCACCGACAGTGGACCGCCGACGACCACGTAGTACAGGGTATTGCCGAGCGCCGTCCAGAAGAGGGGCGTGCGGACCAGCACCGCATAGTTGTGCGCGCCGACGAAACGCGCCGTGCGCGGCGCGGCGATCGCGTAGATGTCGAAGTCGGTGAGACTGAGGACGAGCGCGGCGAGGATCGGCAGGACGAAGAAGACGACGATCAGCGTCAGCGCCGGCGCGAGGAAGACGAGCGCCGCGCGGCGCTCGGCACGCGCGCCGAGGTCAGCGGCCATGGTCGAGCAGCCAGCGCCGCTTCTCGAGGAGACGATCGACATCGCGATCGAGCCCGGCGAGCGCCGCCGAGTCACTGAGCGCGCCGCGGACGGTCGCTTCGGCGTATTGCGCGATCACGACGCAGATCTGCTCGATCTCCGGGACCTTGGGGAGCGGGGCGACATGCTCGAGCTGCGTCCGAAACGCCGCGACGGCGGGATCGCGCGCCAGGGACGTGTCGCGCCAGACGGAGCGACGCGGCGGCAGATCGCCGGACGCGCGATAGAGCTCGAGCTGCCGCGCCGGATCGGAGAGCCACGCGATCAGCGCCCATGCCGCCTGCTGGTGGCGGGCGCTCCGGAAGACGACGAGACTGGAGCCGCTGGCCAGCGAGACGCCCGGTGGAGTGTCGCCGTCCGGGGCGGGCATCGCTGCCGTGGTCCAGCGGCCCGCGAGCGTCGCCGGCAGCCGCCGCCGGTACTCGCCGATGTCCCACGGCCCGCTGATCGTCATCGCGAAGTCGCCGGCGCCGAACGACTGATACCGATTGGCGACCTCGAGATCGTTCACCGATGGCGCGAGGTGGTCGCGGAAGAGCCCGACGTAGTACGCAAACGCGTCACGGAAGTGCGGCTCCTCGAAGTCGCCGTAGCGGCCGCCGTCCCGGAGGAGTGGGGCGCCGCGCTCGAGGGCGAGCACGACGAGCGTCGCCCACTCGTTGACCGGCGCGAGCAGCGCGAACCGGTCGGCATCGCCGGCGGTGGCGCCCCCGGGGCCGCGATTCGCCTTCTGCAGCCGGACCATCGCGGCGCGCCACGCGGTCCAGTCGGTCGGGAACGTCGGAACACCGGCCGCAGCGAGCAGGTCGGTCCGGTAGAAGATGACGCGGGTGTCGACATACCATGGGATACCGTAGAGCGTGTCGCCCAGTCGGTTCGTCTCCCAGATCCCCGGGAAGTAGTCGCTCGCGTCGATCGCCGGCGTCGCGGCCACGCGCGCGTCGAGCGGCTCGAGGGCGTGCAGCGCCGCGAACTCGGCGATCCAGCTGTTGCCGAGCTGCGCGACGTCGGGGCTGGCGTTGCCGACGAACGCCGTCAGCAGCTTCTCGTGGGCGGCACTGAACGGGATCTGCTGCTCGCGGACGTGGATCCCGGGGTGCGTCCGCTCGAACTCGGGGAGCATCGCCCGCACGACCTCGCCCTCGCGGCCGAGCGCCCAGAGGCGGAGGGTGACCTCGCGCGAGTCGCCGGCGCAGGCGCCGATCGCCGCGGGGAGGAGCAGCGTGGTGACGACGGCGCGCGCGGCGCGCGTCACCGGCCGGGGTGTGCCGTCGGTGTCGATCCCGGTGGCGGCGGCGGGGACGCCGGCGCCTGGTCGATCCATCCGTCGCGGAATCCGGCGCGCCTCAACCCCTGCACGATATATGGATTGCGGCGCATCACCTGCCAGACGAGTCCCGACCGGTAGTTCTCGATCATCGCGACGATCGGCCCCTCGTCGATCCCGAGGTAATCGGAATCGAACCACCCCTGCGTCGGATCGACGCGCCCGCCATACAGCTTCACCGGCAGCGTGAACGTCGGATTGAACGCGTCGACGAATCCATACGTCGAGAAGATGTTGTCGCCGTAGCGCTGGCGCATCGCCAGCAGCGCGGGAATCGCGATCTCCGGCGCGAAGGCGACGGACCCCCCGGCCGCGGTCGGCGCGATCGTGCCGTCGTCATTGATGCGCGTGAACGACGCCCCACGCGCCGAATACGTCCGGAAGCGACGCGCCCGGCCGGCGATGACGACCGTGGTGTCGTACGGCCCGTCGCTCGCGGTGAGACCCCACGTGGTGGCGTCGTAGCCAAGCCAGCCCCCGGAGTCCGCCTCGGCGTAGCCGCGCTGCGCGTAGGTCGCGCGACGTGAGTTCTCGAAGTAGTCGCTCCCGTGCGCCCGCATGTAGTCGTCGCGAATGCCGCGGAAGTCGATCCAGACCTGCGAGTACTGGTGCCCGAAGAGCGGCGGAAAGGCAAGGTAGTTCTGGCCGTAGAACGTCCCCCATCGATAGGTGCGCTCATATTCGCCCCAGACGTCGCTGCCGACCGCGTGCGTCGGCGACCCGAGGGCGAGCACGTACAGAATCATCCCCTCGTTGTAGCCACGCCAGTCGTACGGCAGGAACCCGCTGTCGGGCGACCAGCCGAGCGTGATCGCCGGCGGGAAGTTCTGTGCCCAGCGCCAGTCGACCCGCCGGTACAGGGAATCCGCCGTGGCGCGAATCGCCGTCTCGACCGGCGTGGGGGCATCGAAATAGCCCTGCGCGAAGAGCGCGCCCGCGAGGAGGAGCGCGGTATCGATCGTCGACAGCTCCGACGGCCCGAATCGGCCGCCGGTCTTCATGTCCAGGAAATGGTAGAAGAATCCCTTGAACCCGGCCGCCCCCGCGTCGTCAGGCGACTGCGGCGCGGTCCAGAGAAACCTGAGCGTCGCCAGCGTGCGTTCGGCGGCCGCGTCGCGCGTGACATACCCGCGCTCGGCGCCGATCGGATAGGCGGTGAGTGCGAAGCCGATCGCCGCAATGCTCGAGAACGTCGGCGCGAGCGCCCGATCGGGGGTCAGGCCGGTCCGCGGATCGGAGACGCGCCAGAAATACTCGAACGAGCGCTGCTCGACCGTATCCAGAAACGCCTGGCCCTGGATCCCGCCGGGCGATGGCGTCGGCGCGAGGCGCGGGGTCGTGGTGCGCGCGCACGACGCGAGGGCGACCGTGGCCGCGACCGCAAGGGCCACGGACATGGCGCCGCGCACCGGCGCGACGAAATGACGCGAGCAGGAAACGATCACGACTCCGCAAGTGACGTCAGTGGACGGGGCGCGCACGCGCGGGGCAACAGCGCGTGCACACGATTATCCCCGATCGCGGTACATCAGTTCCATCAGTTCGTCGTACATCCGATCCGTGGCCGCCGGATCATCCGAGCGGATCGCCTCGGTGACGCAGTGCTCGAGGTGCTGCCGCATCACCTCGCGGCCGACCGACCGCAGGGCCGCCTGGACCGACGCGATCTGCGTCATCACATCCGGGCAATAGCGATCCGCCTCGACCATCCGCTGCAGCCCCCGCACCTGCCCCTCGATGCGACGCAGCCTGGTAAGCGTGCGCGCGCGCGCCGCGGCGCGCCACTCGGCAGTCTCGTGCGCGCTCACAGGCGCACGCGCGCGAGCCGGAGACTGTTGGCGACGACGGTGATCGAACTGATCGCCATCGCCGCGCTGGCGAGGATCGGGCTCAGGAGGAGTCCGAAGCGCGGATAGAGGACGCCCGCTGCCAGCGGAATCCCGAGCAGATTGTAGGCGAACGCCCAGCCGAGATTCTGCCGCATGACGCGCATCGTCCGACGCGCGAGTCGCAGGGCCTGCGGGACGCTCGCGAGGTCGCCGCGCATGAGTGTCACCTCGCCGGCCGCGACCGCGACATCGCTGCCGGTCCCCATCGCGATCCCGACATCGGCCTGCGCCAGCGCCGGCGCATCGTTCACGCCGTCGCCGACCATCGCGACGCGCGCGCCGGTCGCCTGCATCGCGCGGATGGCGTCGACCTTCCCCTCGGGAAGCACGCCGGCCGTGATCCGCGTGATCCCGACCTCGTCCCCGATCGCGCGCGCCGTGGCCGCCGTGTCGCCCGTGACCATCCCGACCGCATACCCCGCGCGCGCGAGCGCCGCGACGGCGGCGGCGGCGCCCGGCTTCGGCTCGTCGGCGATCCCGAGGACGGCCGCCATCCGTCCGTCCCGGGCGATGAAGACCGGCGTCCGACCGGCGTCGGCGAGGCGCGCCGCGTCGCGCGCGAGCGGCACGGGATCGATCCCGGCGGCGCGCATCATCGCCGCGCCTCCGACGACCACCCGGACGCCGCCGACGACGCCCGCGACCCCGAGGCCGGGCGTCGACTCGAATGCGGTCGCCGGCGGCAGCGGGCGCGCCGCGTGCGCGACGATCGCCGCTGCGAGCGGATGCTCGGAGAGCGACTCGACGGCGGCGGCGGCGCGCAGCAACTCAGCGAGGTCGCCGGCCAGGCCTGGCGCGGCAACGACGTCGGTCACCGCGGGGTGGCCGGCCGTGATCGTCCCCGTCTTGTCGAGCAGCACGGTATCGATCGCCGCGAGCCGTTCGAGCGCGTCGCCGCCCTTGATCAGGATCCCGAGCTGCGCCCCGCGTCCGCTCGACACCATCACCGCCGTCGGCACGGCGAGCCCCATCGCACAGGGACAGGCAATGACCAGCACCGCGATCGCCGCGGAGACGGCGCGCACGGGGGTGTGCGGCGAGGCCACGAGCCAGACGGCCGCGGTGAGGACGGCGAGGAGGAGGATCGTCGGCACGAACCACGCGCTGATGCGGTCGGCGAGCCGCTGGATCGGCGCCCGGGATCCCTGGGCATCGCGGACGAGCGCGACGATCCGCGACAGTCGCGAGTCCCCGCCGACCGTCGTCGCGATGTAGCGCAGGGCGCCGGTCCCATTCATCGCACCGCCGACCACGGTATCGCCGGGGTGCTTCGCCACCGGGACCGACTCGCCGGTGAGCATCGATTCGTCGACGGCGCTCGTGCCGTCGATCACCTGGCCGTCGACGGGCACGCGTTCGCCGGGGCGCACGACGACGGTGTCGCCCGAGCGCACCTCGGCGAGCGGGACGTCACGCTCGGCGCCGTCGCGCACGATGCGCGCCGACGCCGGCGCGAGCGCCGCCAGCTGCCGGATCGCGGACGCGGTGCGGCGCCGCGCGCGCGCCTCGAGGGTCTGGCCGAGGAGGACGAGGGCGATGATCATCACGACGGCGTCGTAGTAGCCATCGGGCGCCACGCCCCGCCGGAGGAACGCCTCCGGCGCGATCGTCGTCGCGACGGAGAAGACGTACGCCGCGCCGGTACCGACGGCGATCAGGGTGTTCATGTCGGCGCCCCCATGCCGCAGGGCGGCGACGGCGCGACGGTAGATCGGGCCCGCACACGCGATCATGACGGCGGTCGTGAGCGTGAGCAGGACGCCCGAGAGCGCGCGCGGATTGGCCGTGGCGAGCCACGGCGCGGCCGCCGCGAGGACGGGGCCGAGGACGCGGGCGGTCCAGTGCATGAACGGATCCTGCACGACGCCGCCCGCGTGCATCTCGGCCGTCATCATCGGCAGCGAGAGCGTCATGACGACGACGGCGGCGAGCAGCGCGGCGATCGTGCGTCGACGCAGCACGCGGAACTCCGCGGTCTGCGACGCATCGAGCGCGTCCTGGTCGTCGAGCGCACTCCTGCCGGGCGCCGGCAGGGCCGCCCCGTAGCCGGTGGACACGACGCGCGCGACGAGGGCATCCGCGGTCGTCACGGTCGGGTCATACGTGACCGTGGCGCGTTCGGTCACGAGGTTGACCGCCGCCTGCTCGACGCCCGGCGCGCGCGACAACACACGCTGCACGCGGCCCTGGCAGGCCGCGCAGGTCATCCCGGTCACCGGGAAACTGAGCCGCACCGTCGACATCGGATGAAAGCTAGATACCCCTCCCCCCTATAGCAAGCGAGGCGGGGTGTGGCTAACTGCCGAGTCTGGACCCGGACCAGGAGCCGCTGATCGTCTTGGTGGCGCCGCCGCCGACGGTCAGCTCGAGTTGCGTCGTGCCGCCCATCTGGTTGTCGTCGGGCGCGATCGTGCCATTCAGCGACGCCCCTTCGACCGGGACGGAGATCTGGATCAGGCGGCCCTCGAGCGTGCCGACGACGGCCGTGCCGCTGTCGACGGTCTGCCGCGTGATCGTGCCCTCGTAGTCGCACGTCACCACACCGCCGAGCGCCGTCCCGGTAAACGCCGTATCCGACGACTGGACGAGGACGACGGAGAGTCCGGTCACGCCGCAGGTCAGTCCGCCGCCGGTGACATCGGTGGCGTTGATCGCCCACGTCCCGTTCAGCGCGACGGGGACGTACTCGGTCGTGGTCGGTCGCGTGCATGCCGATGTCGCGACGATCGAGGCTAGTGCCGACGCGGCGAGGCGACCCGGGCGGAACGGTGGGCGACGCATGGTTCAGTCTGTCATCCACGCGCAACGGACGTCAACTGACCGGACGACTCGCCCGATCGTCGCGGGCCCGGCGCCTGCGCCGGAGGGGGAACTCGCGACCCGCGGGGCCGCGAATCGGGGGCCGTTAGGTTGCGGGGATGAGCCGACGACGGACTGCGCCGGACGCGCTCGCGCCGTTTCTGCCCGTCGTGCGCCGGTGGTTCACCGAGACGCTCGGCGAGCCCAGCGATCCGCAGGTCCGCGGGTGGCCGGCGATCGCGAGCGGGGCGCACACGCTGATCCTGGCGCCGACCGGGACCGGCAAGACGCTCGCCGCCTTCCTCTGGGAGCTGAATGCGCTCCTCGTGCGCGGGCAGACGGGACCGCTGCCGAACGCCGTCCAGATCCTCTATGTCTCGCCGCTCAAGGCGCTGGGCAACGACGTGCAGCGGAACCTCGAGCGCCCGCTCGCCGACCTGCGCGCGCGGCTCGAGGCCGCTGGCGAGATCGCGCCGGAGATCCGCGTCGCGGTCCGCACCGGCGACACGACGCCGTCGGCGCGCGCGCGGATGCTGCGGCGGACGCCGCACATCCTGATCACGACGCCAGAGTCGCTCGCGATCCTGCTGACCACCGAGCGCGGGCGCGGGATCTTTCCCGGCGTACGCGCCGTGATCATCGACGAGATCCACGCGGTCGCGGGCGGCAAGCGTGGGGCGCACCTCGCGCTGACGCTGGAGCGGCTCGACGCGCTCTGCCGCTCGAACGGGGCCGAGGTGCCGCAGCGGATCGGCCTCTCGGCCACCCAGCGACCGCTCGACGAAGTCGCCCGGTTCCTGGGCGGCTGCGAGCCCGGACCGCCGGAGGGACCGCGGCGGTTTCGCGACGTCACGATCGTCGACTGCGGCCTCGTGAAGCGAATGGACCTCCGCGTCCGCTCGCCGGTCCCCGATCTCGCGCGGGTCGACGGCAGCGTCTGGCCCGCGGTCGCCGCCCTCGTGCTCGGCGCGGTGTCGACCGCGCGCACGACCCTCGTCTTCGTCAACAATCGCGGGCAGGCCGAGCGCATGGCGGCGCGCCTCAACACGCTCGCCGGCACCGAGGTGGCCCGCCCGTATCACGGCTCGCTGGCGAAGGAGCGCCGGCTCGCACTCGAGCGGGCGCTCAAGGCCGGCGAGCTGCGCGCGCTGGTGACCACGAGCGCGCTCGAACTCGGCATCGACATCGGTGCGATCGATCTCGTGCTGCAGCTGCAGAGCCCGAAGCGCGTCGCCGCCGCGGTGCAGCGCGTCGGACGCGCGGGGCACACGATCCGCGACGTCAGTCGCGGCGTGATCGTGCCGACCTTTCGCGACGACCTGATGGAGAGCGTCGCCGTCGTCGACGCGGCGCTCGCCGGCGAGGTGGAAGCGACCCGCGTGCCGCAGAACGCGCTCGATGTCCTCGCGCAGACCCTCATCGCCCTCGCGTCGACGGCGGCCGGTCCGCAGTCGCCGGACCTCGGCACGACGGCCGATGACGCGTTCGCGCTCGTGCGCGGCGCCTACCCGTATCACCGGCTCAGTCGCGCGGCGTTCGAGGAGACGCTGGGGATGGTGAGCGGCAAGTACCCCGCCGATCTCGCCGCGGATCTGGAACCGCGCATCACGTGGGATCGCGCGACTGGCCGGATCACCGGGACGCGCGGCAGTCGCATGACGGCCGTGATCTCGGGCGGCACCATTCCCGACCGCGGCCTCTACACCGTGCATCTCCCCGACCGCACGCGGCTCGGAGAGCTCGACGAGGAGTTCGTGCACGAGTCTCGCGTCGGCGACGTCTTCCAGCTCGGCTCGTCGACATGGCGGATCGCGACGATCGAACACGATCGCGTCGTCGTCACACCGGCGCCGGGCTCGCCCGCACGGATGCCGTTCTGGCACGGCGAGTTC
>Ga0209611_10004102_pt1 | contig 25020 bp, 24 predicted proteins | sample S1TSphgellanicum_3_FD_187693 | JGI IMG/M metagenome (GOLD analysis project Ga0209611, IMG submission 187693) | Host-associated microbial communities from peat moss isolated from Minnesota, USA - S1T2_Fc - Sphagnum magellanicum MG (SPAdes) (version 2) | ecosystem: Host-associated > Plants > Peat...
TCTTTCTAATTGTGGGTACTTGCTGAATCCTATGCTAAAAATATAACAATTATTATTTCTATTTATATTGAAATCTGGCATATTTTAATTTATTTTTCAAAGAAATTATTTTGAACATGTTTTCACTGGCTTTTATCTGTTTTTCCAAAAATGACGAAACTTTGCTCCAAGAAAATGCTGGTCTGCTTAGTCAGCAGTAACTAACCATGGAGTATGGTTGTTCACTGTGTTTTAGTTGCCACAACTTTTGCATTGTGCACTGCTGCTGTGCCTACGCTTGTACACAACTAGATAATACAAAAAGTTCGTCTTAAAAGTAAAACTCTACTACAAAAACTCAGTTGTTGTCTTGTTCAGCATTCCAAAAAAATTCTTGTTCAGAAATTTGGATGGAACCATCAGTTTGGAACATTTTTTCCCCATTTCTAAACAAAAATTCACCAAAAAACAAACATGTCTTTTTCATTGGTTACAATGATTTTTTTTTCAGTTTTACAATGTTGCCAGAGTACTGATCATTGATAATAAGATTTAGCCGGAGTAGATCTGATAATAAAAATGTTTTTCAGAATCCTTCTATACAATGGCTACTACCTACTAGAGCCTAAGGTAGAAATCTGGTTCTTTTTAATTTTATCTTTTTGAAATCTGGTGAATTTTGGTCACACATATTTCCAAAAAAATCCATTGTTGATGTTGCTGGGCCATTTTTATTTTTTTTCGCAAAATGGCAAAAGTTTGCGACAATAAAAAGTACTGGTTTAAATTCCCCGGCGTTTATCATGATGCCTAGGGCCAAGTAAAAAAGCCTGTGAGCATGTGCCAACTGCTGGTACCTAGGGGCTTTAAACATTGCATGTGCACAGAGTTCTTATTGCACTCAGGACAAGCGTACTACCTGCTTCGTTTTTCTCACGAGTGCCCTTTTGCCCGTGCAGATGTGTCTGGTGCTGCCCACACACCCTTTGGGCTCTGGTATGGTTTGCATGCTTGTAATGGACACCTTGTGCCCTTTACAAGCTCAAAACGTGCATAACATGAGCCTAAAGTGTGTCTGGGCATCACCAATCTGTTTTGAGAAATAGATGGAGCAGGCTATGGGCGGATAATGAGAAAAAGAAGCAAGTCACATACTCTTGTACCACATACAACAACAACTGTGTGCAGATATATAATCTGGGGCAGTGTAGAAGTCTGGGTTCACAATTATGAGCCTACTGCACATAGCGAGTGATGGTTCCCAGTCTTATTCATTGATGCTATTTTGATGATGAAACCCTGGCCAAATCCGTTGAACAAAGCACCCAGCCCGGGGGGAGAAGAAGGAAGAGAGAGAGAGAGAGAGAGAAACCAAGTTAGAGCCAAAAGAGCAACACAGTGAGTATAAATGTCATGCATACTACCATAATATGTTGAACTGATGTTCATCACAAAACAATTCATAAAAGGAAGGGTTGGAGAAAAACAATTTTTTTCTGGTCCATGTTGAAATCAATCTAAACTCCCACCTGTCCAATATCCCTACCATTGGATTCTCATTGTGAAGGGGAAAAATTTAATGTGTACTCTTGTGTTCTTACTCCTTAATTGTGTTAATTCTGGATACTGAAATTTGAGAATGCTGGACTTTTTGAAATAAATAAACATTTGAACAAGATGGGCCCCCCATCAGTAGTAACTGTTGCCCCCTCCCCCCTTAATAATGTGTGTTGCAAATTGGGGATGTGGTTTCTCTCATCCTTCTCTCTGGTTTCCTTGTAAACTTCTATGGGGATGATAAAACCATGAAGTCGCATTCTTTTTAAGTCTGCATGAAAACCTTGTTCCAGCTGTTGCTTGACATGATGAATTACATTTTTCTTTGTTACACAGGATATTTAGTCTACAAGATCATTGCCTGACATTGTAAGTAGAGCTTTTTTTACATCTCTAGTTGGTTTCTTAATTGATCTCTGTATTCTTACTTGCCATTCTCTTCATCGCGCTTGAGGCAGATTGGCCAGAGATGCACATCCAAGACAGTCGGTCCGTTGGCTTGGATGATCAGTCTGTCGGCTTCGACAATCAGTGCATCATCGGCTTCTCCTGGCTGGATGGAAATTTCTTGACTAAAAATTTGGGCGTATTTCAGGAAATTATAATATAAAGAAACTAACATAAGCAGATTTTGGGGAAGGTTGGAACCTGGAAAGAATACCAGGACTTCACCTTACTACCATGGTGCTTCCTCATCGAAACAACAAGGATATTGCCATTTCCATTGTCAAACCCTACTTGTTGCCCCCTATTATAATCATCCCAGTTGATTGCCTGGATATGAGATTCAAGTAATTCATCAAAACCATGCAAAACTTTACATGTAAAATACACCGCATATTTGGAAAATATACAAAGGTGTTAAAAAGAAGGGAGACTTTAAAGGACCTATCAAAACTTTAAAAATATCCAAAAAATGGAAATTATGAACTCCATGCCATTGTTTATGCCAAAGAAACCCAAGTGAGATATACATGTTATTCTTTAATTTCAAAAGACCCCTTTCTAAAACTATTTTCATTAGCCACCATGCGGTATGTTCACCGGTAAGTTCTTGTTGTTGTAACCACCTTAGTAGGATGTTGATGAATGTAAAGTTAATAATGATATAATTTGGAGTTGAATGGCATTGGTTACAAATTGGTATTTCATAATTATTCAAAGTTTGCATCAAACACATGATACACATTAATATGCAAGTTTGAAAAATGTAAACCAAACCCAAAAAACATTACATGGGTACGAACATATATCATCTATTAGATATTTTTTATAAAAAGAAATTTTGGATTAAAAAAATAAGAAATAAAAGAAACAGAAAGACAAACTTAATCTTTTGGAATTTTAAAATTTAGAAAATAGAGGGAAAATTTTAGGAAAAATATATGAAAAAAGTAACATTGAAAAAAACCAAAACATTTGGAAAAATAAGGCCAAAAAAACCCCAAAAAATCTTTTTTATTTTTACATAAATAAATAAAACCTCAAAAAAAGGAAAAGAAAACTTGAATTCTTCTTCTTGAATTAGAAATATATATCTTCAAAAAAAAAATTAAAGGAAAAGGAAAAAAAAAACTTCTTTTTCTAGAATTTAAAAATAGAAAAACTAGGAAAACACAAAAACAATATTTGTCTTGTTCTAATTTTTTTATTTCCTTCTTTTTCATTGTTTTGTCTTCTTCTCCTTTTTTTTCACTTCTTTCTTTTTATTTTGCTCTTGTTTCACAAAACAAAACAAAACAAAAAATACAAGAAAAAGGACAAAGGCATATTTGGCATGACATGCATAACTAAGTGATGATGCAACAAACAATGGCAACAAGCACAATGATGTGATGAAAAAGAGGGAAAAATAAAACATAGAAAGAACAAGATGAAGAAGAAAAAGTTGTTGCAACAATAGAAGAGAAGAGATAAACAAAAGATGAAAAAAAAAACTAAATTGACAACAAAAATGAAAGAAATGATAAGAAGAAGAATTTAAGCAAAAAAAAAAAAGAAGAAGAAAAATAATAACAATAGTAGTTTTTGCAAAAAGTCGAAAAAATGATGAAGAAGAAACCACAACATTGACAATGGAAGAGAAGATGATGGTGGAAGAGAAGAAAAACAAAGAAAAAACAAAAGAGGAAGAGAAGAAGGGGAAAAAGGGAAAAAAGGGAAAAAAGGAGGGGAAACTTTTGAAATCTAAAGGAAAGGTGAATTAGTGAAAGAAAAAAACAACCCACTTCAACATTTGGTTTGGTTTAAGTGAAATGGTTGAAATTCATCCCAAAACAACCAAAAACAACTTCATCCAGAACTAGTGCATTGGTGGGTGTTGGGTCACAATGGCCCTTTCAAATATGATAAAAATATGTCACCATATTTAGACAATAGGTTTTAGCATGTCATCAACATGTAACAACATTCCTAAAATTTTCTACTTTCCTCTCTATCCTATAGCCAAATTTGTTTAAACTCATTTTTTGGATGGTCCTTGACTAAACTACCTCACAAATTTGAGAAAAGAAAAAACATTGATCATCACGTGTTTTTGAACTAATTTTTCAAAAACCTAGGTTTCATTTTTGTAAGTTCATTTTAACCCCTCAATTTTAAATTTTCACCCTTTTTTGAATTTATTGGAACATGTCATAAGAGAGTTGTTGCACTTTCATTTCAACCCTTCAAATGACATTTTGTTGAATTTCAAGCCTCCTAAAGTCCTTTTATTAATATAGTGCTCCCAAAAAAATCATGCACTTACTAAATAACGTGGGTTGGATGCGAAATCTACTAATAACACATTTATTTTACAATCCCCCACATGTTTTGGACAAAATCCAAAGCTACTATTGGAATTTTGTGTGTATTGCCCAACTTCAACAACAATTGTTAGTATGTTTGAATTATGACTTATAATAATATAAAGTATAGACTAATCTTGGACTAGTACCAACTTTTGAACATACCAAATTAGTATTGCTATATGGTATTAAAAAATCGCCTATTTACATACTAGGATTATAGGATTACAATATCCATTAAGAAATTATACAAGGTCTCTAGAACAAGTTTATGTCATTGCGTGTTATTAGATCAACACCCAACACTATCAAAACTAACAAAGTCACACGCATAAAAACATTCACACAAAACATACTCATGTTTCTCATGTGTGCTTTGGAATTTCAAAACATGAAAGATGAAGATTTAAGGAATCCAAATGCCATGAAGAGGAAAATAACAAATCCTTGCTCAATATGTCAATGACACCTCCTTTATTTTGACAAGGAATGAAAGCAATATTGACAAGGCAGTAAACATCTTCAATAAATTTCCAACAATATTAGGGTTGGAACTCACTTGGCATAAGAGCATGCCTTTATGATCAAACATTTCTAACTTCTAACCCAATTGGTTTTAGAAACATAATTGGAAATGGGTAGTAGATGGAAAGATGTCAAAATTATTAGGTGTTACATTTGGATTAAATCTAGAGGTGCAAGATGTGGATGCATTTATTATGGAAAAAAATCAAAAGAAATTCAAGTTTTGAAGTACTATTCACCTCCCACTTGCTAGAATTGGTATCATTGTCAACTCAATACTTAGTTTTTCCCTTTGGTTTTTCATGGCAATTTGGTATGGATCTGTCAAAGCAATATGGAAATGTAAAGCAATGTTGAGAAATTATTTATGGAGTGGGTGGGATCACAACACAAAGATCAAAGTCTATTAGATAGATTGTTGTGCAAAACAAAAAGATTGGAGGCTTGAACCTAGTGGATTTATAAAATACACTCAATGCATTGCTATGCAAATGGGTGTTAAAGGCCTTAAAACCTGATGTGTCCAATTTAAAGACTTTTTTGAGATGTACAAATCCAATAAGATGAACAAATCCAATCCATCCAAACATAAGAAGTGAGTACCTAATGTTCATTGGGCCTTGGTCCAAAGTTACATACCATCTATTGGATCTAAGATTTGGAGCAAAACATCTACAACTTGGAAGGTGGTGAGTAAGGTTATCAACCTTAAACCTTTTGCTTTTGTTGAAGCTATCTATAGTGTAAAGATCTAATGGTCTACATGTTTCAAAGGGTAAGAACTTTAGGTGTTCAATGAAAAAGCAAAATAATTAAATCATTATGGTCCTAAGACCATTAAAGATTTCTAAAACCCCCTATTTCATGAATTCAAGACTTGGGAAGAAATTAAAGGTGTTCACTAATTTGAAGAATACAAACAAAGGGTATGGTGACAGATGACTGAAATGTTGCCAATTCATTGGAAAAAAAAACTCAATTCCCCCACATAAAAATGTGAAAAGGGTGTGGATTGGCCTTTCCTTTCTTTTTCTTTTTGCAATGGATTTCTTTCCATTGTTTTTTATTAAAAAAATGATATTCCACGACCAAACCATGGGGATAAATTCCCAAACATGAAAAAGTTGAAACCATGGTCACATTGAACTAGGTTCCAACAACATATTAAAAACTTACCATCATACAATAAATATTTGACAATGACAAGGGGTGAAAAACAATGCAAATGGCCAATTAGATTATTAGAATAGGAGCTTTGAATTCTTTTTAGAGTTAACTTCAATAAAATAGCTTTTAAATTTTGTAATAGCCTCATGGGCTTGTGCTTAAATGGAAAGAAACAATTATTGGCCAAATAGATTGTTCAAGTGGGTCATTAGAAATTTTAAAAATAATTTTTGGTGAACTATCAGTACATGTTTGCATGCAAACAACATGCACTTATGTTGCATGTCAAAAGACATGCAAGGGAATATCTTTTGACATGTATTTCGATGTTGCATGTGTGAGTGTTTTTTTTTTTTGCATCAAGCTAGAGGGATTTTCTACAAACCTTTTAATTCTTTTGTTGCTTCACCTTGGCATTTAGTTTTTCAACATATAACAAGACTTGGGGTGAGATGTGGTTCTTGTATCAAGATTTTCCCTTTCACATTAACAAAGTGTGGTGATTTTTTGGGTAGTGGGTTTGGGTTTGGAAAAGGTGATGTACTTGAACACATGAAAGGGGTACATGACATCATGCACCCCCTACAAACTATGCAAGTGTAAGTTAAGGAGATTCATCCACAATTTTCCAACATCATATCATTACATAACAACAAAACATTTACAAACATGTAAGTTTTCATTCAAAACCAAAAAAATTGAGAAAATAAATAAATTTTATGTTTTGAAAAAAAATTCTTGTCACTGTTGGTGGAATCATCATTTGGATGTTATTTATTTATTAGATATGTAGGTTTGAAAATGATGTGAATGTTTTTTTATATAAACTATCAATATATTGTCAAAATAATTTGTTAAAAGGACATAATTCTAAAAGGCATCATTTGTTTGGGACTAATATGAAGATACATTGCCTTTGGCAATTACTTTCTATTTGTTGACCAATTCGCTTGAAAAGAGAAAATGTGTTCATTGTTAGGTTTTAGTTGTTATGCATGGATTTGCAAATTTTTTTATTAAGATGGATAACGAAAAGTATCATTGTGGGGTCCGAAGGAAGGTCACCCAATTTATTTATTTATTGTTAATAACATCAAGTATTTGGGCAATAATAGTGGAGGCTATGATTGGTGTTATATTCGAAAAGTAGTTAAAGTGGATGGCCACTTTAGACATCACAAACATCATTGAAAAATTGTTGGGATAGTACAAAAAGGAGGTGTGTGTGTGATGGGTTAATACAAAAAAAAATGTTCACTTTCAACTTGGGCTAAAGAATGCACTTTAGTTAAGCTTCAACATTTTTGGTGCTTGTGACCCTTTTATTTTGAATGCACTTGAAAGGTTTTTTTTAAAGCAACATAATTTACTTTAAGTTATTAATTTTCAGCTCAGTGATCAATTGAACTTATTGATGATTTCTTTATTTTAATATATTTCTTATTAACCATGTACAATAGCAATGATCAACCTTACAAAATTCATAAAGTTATGTGTTTTAAAGATGATATGATGTTTATTAAATTATGGATCTTCAAAAGAAAGATTTTAAGACAATGGATGTATTTCAATAATGATGGACTTTCTCACTTCCAATTAACACATGTTCCTCTAAAGAATGATGGAACCGTTAAGGAAAATGCATAGTAGGTCATATATCTCCATGAAATTGGAACTTTTTAAGGAGATGTGATATTTTTGTTTTTGTTATCTAGTTGGTTGTAAATGCATTTGGCTCATGGTTGTGAAGTTCTTTTGTTATTCTTACTATAGGTTCAAATATGCAAACCTAATTCAAACTACCAATGTCTCTTTAAGTTTTGGTATATGGTAGGGAGTTTGTGGACAAAGAAATACAATTAGTTTTTAAAAGCTCTTCAAAAATTGGAAGCAATGTCATGTTTTGTGAGACAAGCCATTTTTGTTGCAATTCTATTATACAATCACATGTGCACAATGTGCACATGAAAGGTGTTGAAAAATCCTTTAATATCAAACCACTAACATTTTTTAATATGCAATGATAGTGAATCAACCATTTACTTCTATAATTGTCTTGTATCTAACTAACAATCAGACATTTGCAATGATCATTTGGTGTAGTACTAAATTTGTCTTAATGATTGGCATTCAATAAAACTATTTAGGTTCCTATTTTACAGACTTCAAAAGAATTCAATTAGTATTCATTAGGTAATGAAGAAATTTGATGATCAATGTTTAGAGTGGGCAAACATGGAAGATCAACCACTAGTAATCAAACCTTCAAATGTGTCTTGCCTTTGAAACTATCCTTATCAATTTTCACATTATGTTTTCTCAAAACACACCCCACTCCTTTGCTCAAGATAAAGGTTGTTAGTTTCTTGTTCCAATTCAAGCCTAATAATTGTATCCATTCCCTTCCCCCAAAAAAGTATGCAACTTGCTCTTGGTTTCAAATCTCACACATTTGGGACATCAACTCAAATATCATTTAAGTTAAGTTACAAGAAAGTTCGCATTTAGATTTATTTCATTCCTTATATTGTCACATTGCATCTTTAATATATCTCAAGTCAACAAATTGATCAAGCCAAGATTGAAATATGTGAATATCATTATACAATTGATTTGTTAAACATATATGGATGTAAAAAGGAGTTGGATGTAATGAAGAGGATTATCTTCAACCTTTGCCCACTAGTGGGCAAAATAAGTACATACACACACTTTTTCCTCTTATTTGTTTTAGGCAACCAAAAGGGAAGCATTGTGAATCTTTGTGATGAGAAATTAGGGGATGAACCCTAAATGGATAATGTGCAATGTTGTCATTTGTCGGAAGTTGAAGACGACAAAATTTCGATAGTTGATGGTGATTGATGGCGAATCTTTATTAGTTTTCTATTCTTGTAATGTCTTGTTCTTTTGCAAGTTATGAGCTTGTTGAAGTCTTTATGAATAACGACATTTAATCTAGGTATGGCTCTCTTAATGGGTGAGTTTTGTGTGGTGTGGCGCTGTTGGGCAAATCTTCCTTATTGGACATCAATCAAGTTTTGATGGAGATTGAAGTTAAAAGGCCACAGAGTTTTTGCTACAAGTAACTAAGTCTTGTAGTTGTTTTGTTTTCGCATTTACTTTTGGGTTTGGTCTGCAAATGATTTTGACATTGGAAGGAAGAATGCCTAAAGGTGTAGGCTATCTGTTCGAAAGGATGAATTATTTGTGTTGCACTATGCACCTTTAGAGAGCTACAATCTCACAATAGGAGTAGGAGTTTGTGATTGGGAGGATGATGAAGATTATTGGGGATATTGAAAGTGATAGAGTTTGGCAAACAAAGGTCTAGGGTATTATGTGGGTATGAGGGAAGAGAGTGCTTGTTGGTTCAAGACCTCTGAATGCACATTGTGTATCTATTTTTGGTGGTGTTTCATCTAGGATTCTAGTAGGGGCTGATGGGTTGCACATGATAAATCTCTAAAGGAAAACATGTCTTCAATATGAATCTCCATTAGATCTTCTCTTCCATTATTTTCTTCAATTTTCAGAATCTTTCTGTCTACTTGTTGTTTCATGATTTAGTGTTCTATTGGGTTGTTCAAATTTGTGAGGATGGGTCTTTTGTTCAGCCAAACACTATCACTCAAAATTCATGAAAGAAAGATCGGAACGATCTAACCCCCATAGACTCGTAGATTTAGTTTCTTGCTTCAATTGGAATAGTTTAAGGTTGGACCTGTGTATTTGTTTTAATCATCAAATTGTTGAAGTTTGTTGATTATTCAAGCTATGTTTAAGTCATGTACATGGTTATGGATTCATTAATGTGAGAGGAACATTCTTATGCCCTTGTTTTTCACTACACTTCATTTGTCCACACTAGATAGGTAGGCTACTAGGTAAGTAGATTCATTAGATAGTTAGCACATAGGTAAGGCCTTAGAGGGTTCTTAGTAGGTGGGTAGTAGCTGAGGTAACCACAGTGGTTAGCTCGGGCATTGTAACCCATGAAAAAGTGTGGTCTATCCATCCATCCATCTCTTATGGTATGCTGGTGGCTGTTGGTTCATTCTTGCAGGGAATTATCCAGTCTTCATTCACTGGCCAAGCACTGCCTTTGTGTTTACGATTTCACTTTTTTACTATTTTTTTGTTATACCCAGTAGATACCCATCTCGAAAAGATTAATGGGTTGTGGTTGGTAATATGAGATCCTTATGAAGTTTGATGATTTTAAACCAAGATTCCCAAAAGGAAGGAGATAGAAAGATGCCAATGTTAGTTAACAACCATGATTGGTTTAGAGTTCCCATCCTAGGACCTACATGGTGTACATGGATGTGTTCAAAGGTGGGTTCACCTGCATGGATGTGATAACCAATGTTGGGCGGGTATCAACTTTTGAATATACCAACTAGTGTTGGAATTAGAATTTAGAAATTGGACATTTTAAACTTTAGGCTTTCATTGGAGCTTGGTCTTGATATTTGGGTCCAAGATTGTTTTTTTGGGCTAGTATGAGGCAACAAGTATACATTTGGTATTGAGATTGGTACAACCCTGACATGAAGCTGGTATTACCTCATTGTCCCTACCAAGCCCTCATTTGATTTTGAATGGAAAAATGAAGATATATAATCATTGTTGCTTTAGTTAGAACTAGAAAATCAAACAAAACTAGGTGCAAGGAAGAAGGATGAACAAAGGAGTGTCATAATAGTAAGTAATGACATTGATGGTGAATAAATTCCATACATGGTAATGAGCCATTCAAAACACTACAACAAATGCAACTTGAACAATACCTTGGAAATTGAACAGATTGGAAACAAATTTAGTTTTGAACTTTTAACTTTTGATTTGAATTTTACTTTGAACTTTGAATGTAGCTATGAATTTGAAAGTTTGAATGTACCTTTGAATATAAAGTTTGAATTTGAAATTGAAAAGTGAAAATTATAAAATTTAAATTTGAAATTGAACATTATTTAAATTTCTAAATTGAAAATTGAAGTTTTGTAAAGCTTTCAAATAAATATATTTAGAGGAAAGCAAAAGGATTCTTCTAAAAATGAAACATGCATTCATGAAATTTGAACTTTTGAACCAAAAAAAACCATTGTAAATGAAACACACCCACAAAGAGTTAGTCCAACATTCCTAGTTGTTTGTGGTTTCTAGTTCAACATTCTAGTGGTTTAAACCTTTTTGGTTTAGCATTCCTAGTTCAAGTTCACACACACACACACCCACATAGAAGTGTCAAAGCACTTTGGTTTAGAGCTTTTCATTTCTAGAGCTTTTTAGAATAGGGTTAAAAGTTTTAAGGTTTTTGGTTTAGAGCTTTTTTGTTTTTAGGGCTTTTTAGAGCAGGGTTTTATGGAAAGTTTTATGGATTTTGGTTCAAAGTGCACACACACACGTGTTTTTAATGAAAAGCACACAAGAGGTTTTTAATTTCTAGTTTAGAGCACACACACATGTTTCTAGTTAAAAACACGCTAAAAGTTTTTTTTGGTTTTTGGTTCAAAGCACACACACATGCACATCTTTATTTTATCGTTTTTAATTTATGGTTTAGAGCACACACATTGGTTTTTAATTAAGAGCACACAATATATTTATTTTGTTTTGATTCATGCACACACACACACACAAATTTTCTAATTTTTAATGAAAAACACACAAAGCTTTAGTTTTGGGTTAAGCTTTGGTTTTTGATTTTTGGATACACACAAATTTTTTGTTTTGGGTTAACTTTTGGAGTTTGGTTTTTGAACATACACAAATTTTTTGTTTTGAATAAAACTCTAGTTTTTTATTTTTAAACACATTTGAAAGCTCTAGTTTTGGGTTAAGTTTTAGTTTTTGAATTTTCGACATAGATTGGTTTTTGGTTTGAAGCACACACATTGGTTTTTAGTTCAAAGACACATTGGTTTATGGTTAGGAGCATAAAAAAAAACTTTTTGGTTTTGGTTCATGCACACACACATACACGTTTTTAGGTTTTAGGTGAAAAGTAAAAAAAGATTTGGGTTTAGGTTATGTTCTAATTTAATTTTTGGTTTTTGGACACACAAAGTTTTGAGTTTGGGGGTTTTGCACACACATTGTTGTAACCCTAACCTTGGGCTTATGACCAAGGTAAAGGCTTACGAAGGTGTGGGCCAAGAGTGAGCCTACAAATCACATTTCATACTTCCGGGAGTGCAAAAGAGTGTGAGGGAATGAACCCCCACACTTTCAAATGAGCTCCCACTTTGGGAGTTGGAGTCCCAATGGACTGCCAAATCTTTAAAGGGTGATTGCAAGGGGCCAAATTCATTCGATTAATTTTTTTAAAAAATCATTGAAAAGCTCTTGGAACTAAGATGTTTAAAATGGGCTCACATAACCCATTTGGACACTTGAAACACAAGTTATGGCCAAAAGAAGGGTCGAAAGTCAAATTGCCAGTTTGACTCTTGACCACTAAAAGTTAGGAATCGCCCCAATTTCCTTGCGTATAGGTGGCATGCCACATATTGTTGAAAAGCTCTTGACAAGGGCTACAACTTTTCTTTAGATCTCAGCTCAATCAGAGGTTTGCACACAAAGTTATGGGCCTCCAAAGTTGCGAGAGTCCCAATTTCGAGAATTTCGAAACTCCCACTTGGGAGTCCTGGGACAAAATGCCATTTTGGTGTTGGCCCCGTGGCCAGGCACAAAGTATACTATAAGGGGGGAGGTGGTGGTTTCCCCCAATTTTGAGCCGTGGTGAGTCTTGTGAGTCCATGTTCGCCCATGGCTCGTCCGTGCACCAAAAGTGCCCCAACTATGCATTAATCAACTTGTTGTTTGGTTTGTGCAAGTCCATGTGAGTAATTGAGTTGCTTGTCAATCTTCTTAGTCCTCATCCTAAAGCTTCAGTATGCCGCTCTACCCCCGAAGTGTTGTGAGCCAGGGAACATGCCCCGATTCCTCATTCTTTCATTGTTTTTCACCTTAGATTTACATTTAAGTCTATTAAGGAGCTTGGGAGCGTGTCACATGGTATCAGAGCTCTGGTAGAGTTCAGGTAGAACTCGATCCACTTATTGAAGAGTTTCGATGGCACCCAAGAAAACTCATAAGTCAATATAAGAGACCATGGTTGAAGAACTCACCTAGGACTTAAATGTTCCATTCGAGGCCATTAGGGAGGAGGAATAAGAGGATTCTAAAGAACAAGAGGACCGTGACAACCACGATGACCACGAAAATAAAGAGGAGCAACCAACCATAGTCCTTTTCACTCTAGAGTAATTGAAGGCTTTATTTAAAATGAATAAGCTAGATTTCACTAAGTTGGTTGCGGCCCTCAAAAGAGGATCATCGAATGGTGTAGGATTCAAACTTGTTAAGCTTGGGAATTTTGACGGGGTCCAAAATTGGAAGGTGGTAGATGCTTGGCTTGCGAAAATGGAGGACTACCTTCATGCCGCCAAAGTTGGGCGACTTTTAACCATGGAACTTGCCCAGTCCTATTTAAAGGGCTATGCTTCCACATGGTGGAGGACAGTGAGGCAAGAGGAAGGGAAAACCCATGGTTACATGTGGGAATTCTTCAAAGAACGCATTGAATTGGAATTCATTCCAAAGAACTCTGACTACATCTCAAGATGTAAACTATGTGGCCTTGTGAATGCAACAAATGATAACTTGCGCCAATGTGAGGGCATATTCTGAACTCATGTTTGAGATCTGGCATATGCATGAGTTAGATCGTGTGTGCCATTTTTTGATGGGGCTTCTGACTTGGGCCAAGCGCAAGCTTGAGGAGATTGGCCCGCCTCATTGTCTGAAGCCATCATGAAAGTGGAAGACTTTTTAGATGTGGGATGGGGCAAAAAAATTGGGTTCAAGAAGGACAACAAATTCCCTCACAAGAAGGCACGCCATGAAGGGGAATGGAACCAAAGGTAAGACACTTCAAAAGGGGAAAAGCCTAAACAAATTCAAGGCTTAGGTTTCAAACCCAAAAGAAATTTCGTCAAAAAGGGGGCTCCTTTTAAAGCAGGCCAACCTAAGGGGGATGTTAGTGGGAAGCTCGAAGGAACATGTTTCAATTGTAATGAAATGGGGCATTACTCCAAAAATTGCCCTAAACCCAAATCGAGGAATGGGGGTTCTAAGGTAATTACCCTTATTGCCAACTTAGCCCAAGGTGAATGTAATCGCCTTATTTTCTTAAAATAAAAGGTTTTTAATTGGGATGTGTTATGTCTTTTGGACATAAGGGCTTTCCACAATTTCATAACTCGAAAAAATGTTGAAAGAATGGAACTCCAATTGGAGGAGCTCAAGGCACCCATTGAGGTGCACTTTGCGGATGGGGTTCCCCATCCCACCACATTACAATAAAGAGAAGTGCCTCTTCAACTAGGGAATTGGAGAGGAAAGGTGGATTTGTTGATCTCCACCTTAGGGGGAATGGAATGCATTTTGGGAATGGAATTCATAGCCCATAATAATGTGCTCATAGAAAAGCACAATAGGCTAGTTAGAATCCCATCCAAAAATGGGATCGTTCGGGTAAAGGCACATGAAGTGCTTAGTGTGGGTGGATCGACCATCCACTTGATGTTAAGAAAGACTTTGGAAAAGGAATGCATGGGAGGTTATGGCATGTTGCGTGTGATGCGTGTGTTGGACCCATTATTGCTACGATGATGGCAATGCCGCCCCTTCATCCTATTACCCCACTTTGGAGTTCTCAGGAAATAAAAATAGAAGAAGAATTTTTTTGATGGTGATGGTGATGCCCCCCTAGCAACATTGAAGTTCTCAAGAAGAAAAACCCAAGGTTTTAATCATTTGATGTTTGTGACATGATGGTAGGAAGGGTACAGTAGGTGGGGAAGGGGGGGCAAGGAAAGGGGAAAAATTTTGGTCACCTAATATGGGTTCATCCCAAAATGACATGAATAACCTTATCCACCAATTGGTGCATTGGTAGGCGATGGGTTACAATAACAAAAAAATGATTAAAAAGACCAAATTTTTGATAAGAAGAAGAAAGAATTGATGCCAAAAAATTAACAAATCAAAGGGGCAAATTTTGTAGCTTTTTATGGAAGAAATGGAATGTAATCATAGATAATATGAGCTGCATGGGAACTAAGATGTGTGGTAGAATTCTTGCTCACAAAAACAATGCATATGGACATACAATAGTTCTCCCGAAAAAAGAAGAATGATTTGAAGTTTGCCAACTAACCATGGTTAAATGATTTCACACAAATGTTATGTGAATGTATGTAAAAACAAATGTTGGGTGAATATAAACAAATGTTTGGTGGGTTTCATATATTAGCTAAATAAGTGTAAATATGAGATTTTCAAAATATATATCAGTTGGGTAAATGTAAATGTGTTTCAAAAAATTTCAAATTAGGTAAGGGTAAAGGTATAAATGATTTACAAAATTTTCAATCCAAGTTAAAGTCAAGGCAAATGATGAACATTTACCTTGTTCATAAGGTAAGGGTAAAGGTAAATATTCTATCATTTATTTCATACATACCATGCAAATATAAAAAGTTAAATGTAAGGGAAAAAAATTCTACATAAGTATGGCACACTTGAAAATGAATACTTGCCTACAATTAACATTGCAAACATGAACACATGAAATTTCAAACATTCCATAAAAAACTAACAAAATACAATCAAACAATAATAACATTTAAAGTATATTCAAATAAGTTTTCAATGGAAAACAACAATGAAATCTAAAGGGGCTTTGAGAACGTATGTTAAGAGTTTTTTTTTAAGTAACTAATGTAATGAATAAAAATAAAATGTCAAAAATAAATAAATTCAATACTTAGTCACCATAATCTAAACAAATCCATCATCTAACCACATGCATTGCAAATATGTGATATAATGATTTTGAACCATATGTACACTATATTTACCCTCTTGAAAACAATAACCACCTCAAGGTGAAGATAAAAACCAACCATATACTAGTCAAGTAAAGACATGTAAAGTCTAAAATATTTATAAATTGGGTTGGGTAAATAAAAGGGTAAACAAAACATTTACCAACTAAGTAGATTATATATTTATCTTATTATATACCTTAAAGTATATTAGAGTAGTAACAACTATTGTTGGCTAGTTCTACGTTTTTCAAAAAAACTTGTAATCATGAGATGATCTTTGAATTTTTCTTGGTTGAATTTTTGGATAATGGTCTAGAATTATTTTGTAATATGCAAGAACCTCTAGATAATGTTTTGGGTTAATTTTCATAACTAATGTAGTTCTTAAATACAAAAAAATTCAATTTTTTTTACAAGGGAGGCTACTAAAGTTATGGTTAGGGTGAGAGAAATTAATTAAATTGACCCAAAAATGTAAACATATGGGCTTCTTTTTAATTAATTTTTTTTTGAAAATTAAAAGAAATCATAACTAAACCACATACTAACATGATCACATATCACAAACAACAGTTCTTTAGATTACATTTGGGCATTTGACAAACCTAGAACTCCTCCAACAACACATTTAGGAACTTAACAAATGACATGACAAGACATAGTTTTAGAGACTATTGATACCATTGATATTGAATCATAGCCAACATCATAGACAAGAAGCACAAGCAACTCAACAAACTCAAGAATGCAACATTATTGGCTTCAAGTACATGGTATAATCACAAGTAGGAACAAAACAATTCCCGTGATACAACACCATTAACATTTTCACACCATGGTGATAAAAAAACCCTCAATGAGAGAATTGTACAAGGACCTTTTTTGGGATTTTGATTTTTTGCAAAAGTCACCATATTTTGAGGAAGAAAAAGTCACATATTGCCAGATTTAGACAATGGAGTATTTACTAGCACTAAAATAGGCCATAATCTTAAAAGAATCTACTTTAGTGTCTGACCTCTAGCCAAATGTGGCTCATTCCTCTTGTGGATGATCGCCAGTCCACCTCCTTGACAAAATTGAACAGAAAAACCCTGACCATGGATAGGTAGTCAAGAAGGGGAAATTGCTTGCCCATGAAAATTGAACTTATAATCGTCTACAAACTGCAACTCAACTTTGAACTGTTATAATGTGTTGAAATTGCAAAAATATAGCATTATAATGAATAGCATCATGTTGGTAGTCAAAGTTTCTATTTGGGGAGCATTAAAAATTAAAAATTAAAAAAATTATATATTTTTTATTTTATTTTATTTTATTTTATTTATTTATTTATTGTGAATGACCAATCAAAGTTGCCCATTGCAAAAAGAAAAATGGAAAAATATATTCGGGCCTTTAATGTGCTCAACTTTAGTGTTGTAGGTAAGTATGCAGAATTTTTTTTAGATTAGTGTCAAAATATTTCACCACTAAAAAGAAAACAAACCTCACCTTGTACAAAGGAACATCCATGGTTTGGCTGATTCTGGCTCCTAGCTCACCAATAGCCTTGCCTTGTTGGGCTCAACCATTCTTAGCTACTAGTAAGCTAGGAGCCAGAGTTAGCCAAACCCAACTCACTAGTTGGGCTCAACCATCCTCGGTTACTAGTGACCTAAGAGCCATAATCAGCCAAACCTTGCTGACTCCTGGATGTTTAAGTCTAGAAACATGGTAAAATCAAGGAACCACCACAAGGAGAAAAATTTCGAGAGCCTAGTAGCTGAGTAGGAGCAAAGCTTAATGAATTAGCTATGTAATTAGCTATGTAATCAACAAGTTGGGCTAATTCAATTTGATGAATCACGTTGAAAAACAACCATTATTAACTCCTTTCACTTAAGTTAACTAATCCTTTCCTTTGGCTGCAAAGTGTGCCTGGAATCCTACTGATCCTCATAAACAAACCAACCAAACCCAAAATACACCATTACTATAGACTTGGATTGTGGTCCAACAAGTTGCCATTGGATTCTAGCTTTGTGTACATGGAGGGCTATATTGTGCAATGTGCATCCTGCCATTTTTTACCACCATTGCACACATGGAGGGCTGTAGTGTGCAATGTGGGGCTGTTGTCTTGTTTATATATAATAAAATATTAAATTGTCTGGATTATTACTGTTTTTTTTTTCTCCTTTTTCCCCTTCTTCCTTTTCCTCATTTCCTTTAAAAAAGAATTCTTTGTTATCCCCAACCCCTCCCCTTGTGTTCCTTGAAGATGTGGTCATCTTTATCCTTTGGTCTTATGAGCTTAGTAGTGACAAAATTTGTTTGTATTTTCAACTGTTATATGTTTGCATTATTATTCAATTGTTTTGTGAAAGACATGGCAAACCTGGATTTTTGCTTCATTTCTTTGGTTTTTTTTTTATAAAAAAATGTTTTCAGTTTTGCCTATGTCTATGAGATTGCCTTGCGTTATGTTTTTTCTTAATCTAATTTTTTTTAAAAGGTTATTTTTTTTCAGAGGGGGCCATCCAATATTGAAAATTTGTGTTAGAGAGAGCAAAAGAGGGGTGGTAGATTATGGTGGAAAGAGTTAAAAGACACATTTTGATATTATAAAAAGAAATGTTTGGTTCATTAATCCACAAACGTTGAATAAAATATATTTTGTTTTAAAATGATGCCATTGTTTGCATTTGAAGGCCTTATCCAAGAGACCACATGTTTTATCATTCAATCAATTTTATTTATTTTTGGTTAGAGAGCTTTTTAAGTCTTTCCATTTGTTTTTAATGGTGAAATTTGTTTTGTATAGACTACTACAAGGGGCAAGATTCTAGTTAATGGTCAAATTCATGAAAATTTAAAAAAAAATTATGGGATATATTTTTTAAAATGATAACAATTTCAAATCATAACATAAATTTTATTTTTCATATTTTTTATTCTTTTGTAAAATAAGCTATAACTTTTCTTCACATAATAATGTACATTATATCCCAGTTATGTGAGAGAGGAATCTTGAACTTTTGAAAATTTCTATGATCAATGTTGAGAAGTTCTTTGAATTCTTACAGTTTTAAAATTTCACATTTTGAAAGGTATGAATGTTTTTGAATGTGGTTATAGACTTTTATCTTCCTATTTTTTTCTCATCAAATTTTAGATTAGGTCCTTTGCAAAATTGATTTTTTCTAACACAATAGATGTTCAATTTCAAATGTTCGAAATCAAAACCTAACCTAAAATTTCATCATTGAATGGATTTTTGCTTTGAACTCTGTACATTCTTATGAGTGAACAAACAACAACATGCCATGACTACCATGGTTCTAGATGGAAAAGCATAAATGTTTCTTTAGTTTGGAGTGGTTTTACTATTAATTCAATTCTCTTTTAGCTTGTTGGATTGTGACTACACCCCAATCAACCAACTCCCGGCATTGCCATTATCTTAGAACTTGAAACTTTAGCAAGTTTCCTTTTCATTGCAACTGGAGGGCCTCTCACCCCCATTGTTGTCCTTGCCATGGTTTTGTGCATCTAGTTCCAACAACACAGGCACCAATAGCAAGCTAGGCCTATTGCCAATAGGATTATTAGTTGAGCTTTGAGTTTAACCATCCTATAGTAGAAACCAAATTTTTTTGTAGAGAGCCCAACTTTCAAAAAGAAAAAGAAAAATCATCTTCCTCTCTAAATATGGTTTGAAAACATTTTTGTTTCATGAAAGTGATTCAAGAAAGATAGTGCAAATCAAGATGGTTGGTACCCCATCTCAATTTTATCAATAACTCTTGTAGAGGTCATTGTCCTATAGCTAAATTTTATAAAACTTGTCAATTTGGGAGACCAATGGTTATCAAAATACCAATTGAAAAAGTAAAAAAATTGGTTTAGCCTTTAAGATCGCCCTTCCTTCTATTTAAAATTATGTTCTTGTAATTTCTACTCAAAATTCAAATTTTATATGCATATATATACTAAAGGTTGCCAATGACAAATCCAACAATAGTTGGTGACACATTGGCAATTTTCAAGATAGCATTTAAATTTTAAGAAAAATAATACTAATAAATTAACATTAAGAAACAATATTATTTTTTGCAATCGAGCCAGGTTGTCACCACTTTAATGCGATTACAAATTTACTACTAGAATGTTGATACATTTGCTGGATTTTGTTTAATCATGTGTGTCACATACAACTACAAACTTAGTCATATATGGACACTTAAATGTTTTGTTTTAGCATAATTTGAATCTACCATTTATAGGAACAGAGTGCATGCTTTTTAAGTTTATGATTAATGTCTTAAATCTTTGAAACATAATGAAAATTTAACATGCATGGCATCCAATCCAAATTAGACCAACTTCACCTTACAACATCAAAATTGAATACTCCAAAATACAAATGACATTACAGACTTTCTATTATCATAGTAATAAGATTTTTCAGCCCCAAGATCCAACACCCTTTTGTCAATTTTTCAAATAGATTTAACCTTGAGATCTAAGCATGATCTTGGAATATGGTCATGGACATGTACGTGTACAAAGCGCTAGAACTAACGTTGAATATTGATGCAGTGCAGGCACGGTGAAATGTACACTTCAAAAGTAGTCTACGAAATGGGGTTGGACACTTTCTGAGCTAGACATTTTAGAGTTTCAGTGCAAAGATTCCTCTTTTGTTGGTGATACAATATCCAGCCAAAAAATTAAAAGGAAAGCTGCAATCAAAATTGTGGAGTAGCTCAAGAAGCACAGTTCTAGTTGGTTGCTATTTCAACTGCAATAGCTACTTTCAGGGGATGCTTTGCTTGCACTCAAATCATGTTTTTTTAAAAACTGAGAAACGAGAAAATTTTGAGTTAGTTTGACTGCAAACACTTTGCCAATTGCTTGCTAATTCAAAGAACCAGTTACCAAACTGTCATAAACATTTGACATTGAACTAAAAAAGTTATATATACTCATAATATTTTTAGTTAAGAGATAACCAGTTGACGCCATAAGAAACCATCAAGTTTGAAATTTCAAAAAGCTGAAACTGTATACAGTTTTTTCATCCCAAAAATTTCAATAAGCCAAAACCAAAGGTTCTCTGATTTTCAAATTTTCAAAAAACCGAGACTAAAGGTTATTAATTTAATCCCCAAAACTGATATTTAGCGCCAGACCAACTGTGCAAAACAATGAAGCCTCAACCATAGTACAAGAACCAACAAAGTCTCTACACAACCATGAAGACTAACTAACAAGCAAAATAACTACACTATTGTGAGTCAAGAACCACTAGAGTGGTTACACAGATATAAACCCTGACTAAATTTAGCAAGAAAAATGGAAGTTAGGTGCGCAGTCACGAACCCTAACCAATTTATAAAGAAGCCTAGTTCAAAAAGCAAGAACCACTTACTAAATAGCTACACAAAAAACCATCAAAGCAGCTGCATGTAATCATGAAGCCTAACCAAAATTACCAAGAAGCAGCTAGTTCCAAAAGCAAGAACAACAAAGTAGCTACACAAAAACAATCAAAACAACTGCACTGCAAGAACAATAAGAAAAAAAAGAAGTTGCAGCACTTGAAAACTTTCCCTGAAACCTAGTAACCAAAAGAGCAAGCCTGACCACCAAACAATTAAACAATAACCCACACACAATACAAAACATTAACAGAAAGCAAGGCTCGGACATCCAATTTGCACTTGTGCTGCAAATTGTACAGGTCTAGGAGACAATCTCTCACACACATATATATTCTGATCATGAGGTATCATTCCAACAAATTATGTCAAACTACACAAAACATAATTTTACCAAAGCTGCACATGTAACCAGTTGGGTAGATCAGTTGCTATGGATGTTACTGACACATTATGGCCAACATCAATGGCCGGTTAGTATTCTGACATCTAGTGTCACATCTGGGGCTGTAGTTGACTGACTGACGCCAAACAAAAACAGCCCTAAGAAGTAGGCAAAACTGATTACAAGTGGAGTTCACATCGGTGGGCATGAATTTTATATATACACTTGGTAGACTATGTTCGAGACAACGTGAATTTGGTGTCACCAACTCATGATCGACCCAAGTTTTGTACATCATATAACTGCAGCAGTCTCCTGCTGAAGATTAGCTAGGACTGATTTTCGGTTTGTCTCTAACTGACCTAATTTGAGTTCAAGAATTCATGAGCTGAAGACGCAATATCATATTGCAAGTAAAATCCTAAACCCTAAACTCCCCCTAGGACTGAAATAGTTTCTTTGAGTTATGTATACTATTCTTAATCAATTTCCCTGTGATTTGGGAGGTAGGGCTGCCAATAATGTCCCCAATTTCATATTACATGGTGTGTCGACGGGAGAGGAACATCCTCCCCTCCACAATTTGTCCTGATGGGTACGTTGCTTTCTGTGTGGTAAACAGTGGACAATAGATCCCTCAAATTGATCAGCAGCAACTCCGCAAGCTCTGGATTGAGCTATGACTGCAAGCCAAGCTCGCACACAGTGAACCAGAACTGGTAAATCCTGCAAACTAGGGGGCGGCGTAATAAGAAGCATATCATGGACGGCATTCAATCAAGGACTCGGACAAGTTTCATTAAGTTTGGACCCGCTTAAAGCTGTGGTAGACAGGTGACTTCTTTCTCACTGACTGATCTAGCAATGCTTCGCTGACGCATGACGAGGTTGCCGCTGCTCGTGGTGGCGCCCGGCTGGATCGTCTGTTCCACTACTGTCTCCACACGAGGTAATTCTAGTGTCTTAGTAGTGTGGCTCTGACCGGCCACTATATTCAGATCGTGTCGAGAAGTGGTAGACTCGCGTAACGGAGCATCGGAACCTGCATTGGACTGATCACCACCATTCGTGGAGTCATCTGTGTAAGCTGCAGTACCCACTCTTCCAGATCCAGTTCGTCTAGTGCACCAGGCATCCCATCCGTCATGTGCTGGCGAGTAGAACATATTGGCAACGGTGTACATGGTCGTCAGCCATCCGCCGATGGTACCGAACAGTGTGATTGCGAATGTAAACCATGGTACCTTAGTCAGCTGCAAAACCAAACAACCGACTGAGCTGATCAGAGCCAACAAACTAAATATGCACACAAGGAGCTCTTGGACGATTCCTTCCCTTGTTGGAAAACTTTACCTCCAAGAATAGACTAAAAACACAAGTAACAGGGAATTAATTGTGCAGCACTGGGAGGCAGCCTCACAGGGAAAGTTCACTTATGCCATCTAAAGGGGTAGTGTGAACCAATGTCAAAGGGGAAGTTCATAAGCACCTAGCTGTTGGGGGAAACGAATTTTTTCTCTCACATTGGTTCTCAGAGGGATTTCTAACAGGGATAGCTGAGAGCTTTCCCACATTGCACACAGGGAGTTGTACGAAAACGCCTTGTGGCAAAACTGAGCAAAAATGCAGCACTACTTAGCTGCATCCATCAAGGCTGACCTGATTACACTCGACTGCTCTTGGCCGGGCTCAAGACATTTAACATGAACTTTTGAGGATATTCATTCCATGCCTTCAAGAAATTATCAAGAGAATGCTGCATTCTGAACTCACCTTGTAGCAGACATAGTTAGGGGTCAAGGAGGACTCCAGGTTTTTCCTATCCTGTCCGACGACAGGCCGCGGCTGCAGCATGTCGGGAGTGCCGTTCACAGCGTTATAGTTTCCTGTGATGGTGCATAAGCCTTCGGAGTTGCAGGTCGTCTCCAAGAAGACCGATATGCCACTAGCTAGAGTATAGGGCACCACTTCCGCGTACACTGTGGAGCAGACCCCGTTCTTGTAGGTCTGCAGCCATGAATTATTCATGATAATCGACACACCCATCGTGTCTGGCGGCGTTGTGGCCAAGTCAGGAATAAGGTAGTTCACCTGATAAGGGCGCACTTTCTGGCAGGATGGAGAATTCCGCTCGCACAACTGGTCACGAATGTTTTCGTTGCCACTGGCGCTGGCCATGAGCAGGCATCTGTCGTAGTCTTGGCTGAAGTCGATGCAATTCAAGGCTGCTGTTGACACACCATTTTCATCAAGCTCCTTGTACACGTTGCAAATCGATGTGCCATTACAAACAGACACGTCGAAAGTCTCCGTGTCTAAACAGCTTCCTGCTATATTAGGATAGTTGGCTACTAGAATGGGCCAGATGGGATCCGTGCTTGGGCCTCTTTCGAAATAACCGTACGTGACATCGTTCTTCTCCACAACCTAGATCATCATAACATGCAGCGCATCATCAATATTGCAGGTTCCATGGTTTGAAACAAAACTCTATATCTAAGAGCGAGTTCATCGGTGCTCAGTATGTGACCTTGGCTCAAACCGGTTCACACTTTTCTCAGTATGTGCGGTTAGGCTCAAAATTTTCGCACAGTTCAATGAGGCTGGTAAAAGGCATGGCAGAGCCTTATAAGCCTTCGGTGAACCAGCACCCACCAGTTGGTACCATGGTTAAAATCCCATTTAATCCACTTAAATTATTTCTAATTATTACAAATATCCCATGCTTCGACTAAATCAGGGTCTCTGAGTTCGAATCTAGCATTTTTTGGGCATAATATGGACTCTAAGAGGTCTCACTCAATATGGGTGCTGGTTCACCTTGGAACAACCAGAGAGAAGAATGTAATAAATATATGATCTGACTGCTATTCCCTGTTTTTCTGAATAACCAATCATTACAAGTGTTTGTTATTAGTAGTCTCCCACTTATTTGCAGTCCCAGTTCTAATGTAATGGGTACCGGGTAGGTTAAAAAGTAAATAACTGAACTTGGATGTGAGAAATATTTTTGCGTACTGGCTGGAGATGCTATAACGAGACTAATTTTGCACAATGATGAACGCTGCTTGTGATAGGTTAAAAACTCTTGACACTGCTTGAAATCATTAAGGTTCCGATCCAAGAGTGATATAATGTACTCGAGAAAGACAAGACTTGCTTATGTACAGAAATGGTGGCCGAGGGTGAACTCAAGGAACTCACCTTACTCTGGTTGTAGTATAACACGTTCGCATGCATTTCGATTCCCTTTTGGCCGTTAGACGTGCGAGTGGTAATGTTGAGAC
>Ga0209611_10004104_pt1 | contig 25017 bp, 17 predicted proteins | sample S1TSphgellanicum_3_FD_187693 | JGI IMG/M metagenome (GOLD analysis project Ga0209611, IMG submission 187693) | Host-associated microbial communities from peat moss isolated from Minnesota, USA - S1T2_Fc - Sphagnum magellanicum MG (SPAdes) (version 2) | ecosystem: Host-associated > Plants > Peat...
GGAACCATGTGATGTTGTTTCCTTGTGATTAATTGTGGAATCACATGGGGAACCATGTGATGTTGTTTCCTTGTGATTAATTGTGGAATCACATGGGGAACCATGTGATTTTGTTTCCTTTTGATTATTTGGGGAACCATGTGGTGGATAAGTTTTAGGAAGTTTCTTGATTAGTTTCCTTTTGGTTAGTATATAAGGAGGTGTGTGTGACCTTGAGAAACACCTTCATTTTGTACAAAGTTATGGTATGAATACAAAGTTTGTGGGAATTGAAGTTTTGATTTTGGAAAAGCTTTTGGTTTTGAATAATTTTTGTGTAGTTTGTGTGTAGATCATGGTAGGAGAATGGTGAGGCTTGCATATCCAATAGAAGGGTGGGAGGATAATTTTACAACCAAAAACATAGACTTCATAACTATGTAGTAATCATACATAGTTTCGATCCTAAACCTGTTCGTGTTGTACAATTATTGTTGGTGTAATCTGGTTCATATTACAATTAGGGCTCCCAATGTCATGAATTGAACTGCATACTAATAGACAGTAATGTTAACAATTTTGGGGGAGAGGCATTGGGTTTCAGGTGTCCAACCTTCAACTAAAGGGGAAAGGGGAACATTAAGTGATATGCCATTAATAGTGAGCTGATTTTGAAACGCTCTTGCTAATTCACCATCTTGCTGCACTTGCTTAAAAGTATGGTGAGGTGTTGTTCTTTGAAAAGCACCTACTCCAATCATGGAAGGGCCCAACTATTGCAAAAGATGGAACTCTGCATTGAAATGTTTTCGTTCACTAATGCTTTTAAAAGAATATGGTTTTTTTCACATTAAAGTTGTAGCCATGACACATTTGTAAGTGATGTCCTATTATTTAATGTCAAATTGCAATTTTGAAGTGATATATGCCACAATAAACACCACGTTTTGTACATTGTAATGGATGATATCACAAAGGTTAGCTCAAATATGTGTCATGAGTCATGGCTTTAAAATCATATTCTCTTGTAGTGTAATGAGGTGGAATAGCACAGGTCAGCACAGCGACCTCACCAACGGCATTCCATGACTTTGCCATGTGGAAGATCAATGTATGCCTCTTCCTCCCCCTCTTTCCATCGCTGGAAATGACAGGAAATATAATAAAATAACCTGACACTTTTCCCAACTATGTAGCAGATATTTGTGGTCTATTTACGGGGGACAGATCTAGTACAGATCCACCGTGTACAGGTATCCTTTTGCAAACATGAAGAACTAAAAACTGCTTTGTGTTGGGAACCCATGCAATAGTTTTGTGTTTCTTGGAGGGGTGTTTTTGTTGGAGTCCATGGTCAACTAACCAAACAGCCTAGCACTGTCCAGAACCCATTATTTTCATGATGGGATTCGCACCCTCACTCATCTGAATGAAGACACCATCCCAGCTACTGTTTACAAAGTTGGTTGCCAATTTTCTGATTTCGGTACTCATCAAAATAGGTGACAAAGGGTTAAGTTGGGAATGATATTTTGTTACCATTATTTTGATGATGGGTTTTTACTCCTCAGTCATCTGGATGGAAGGCACCTGTCACCAAAAAAGGAGGGTGTATTGACCAGAAGACACCCTAACAGAATCAAGAAGTCTATTCTTTACTTTTCATGGATTCATCAGAGTAGCACTAAACTGAAGGCAACATAGCCAATTTTTAAACCTAGCTTTTCTATGACTTATACAACATAAAAATTATAGATCTCAAGGGATCAGATCGCTCCTGATTTTCTCTCAAGAGCCAACTGGTCAATGTTGTGGCAACTCATCACTCAACACTATTAAGCTCAGATTTCCAACAAATGCCCCTATCAGCCCTTCCATTGAAAGTGAATAGAAAACGACAAATTACTGGACAGTGCAACATTAAAATTCCATGAAGCCCACACCCGTCCACATAGTACATTTCCCTAGAGCTCTTGATGAGGTACTCTTTCTTTCAAACACAGACGGACTGATAACTTCCCACAATAGCCCAACAACTCTCAACAAGACAATCTTGTCACGATGACCACTCATGAAATCCTAAACATTGTCATCCCTTCTTTTGTTATCATCCATGACTTATATAGCTAGACCTTTCTATTTCTTTCCTGAAGTCTATGACGCAATGGAAAGTTGGCTCAAAAAAAGAAAGCTGAAGATCAACAGTGGGGCATTCTTCCCCATCTGTCTCTACCAACAACACTCTGAAAGCCAAATGACACTTGCATATTCAAAAGAAAAACTTAGCTTTATTGCATTCTCCTACCGATTGAAGATCAGCATTCCCTTATTATAGTTCCTGCTCCATCCTCTCTCGCCTTCACCAAATCTGCTGCACCAACCAGCCCTACTCTCCGTGATCTGCATTTTCATTCAAGAGCCCATCAAAATCAACTATGAACTTGCTCCATCACCAACACCAACTCAGCAGCTCAGCTCAATTGAAGAGCAAAAATCAAATACAATAAACCTGCAAACAAAGAAAACACACCCAAAACATAGAAAAGAACCCAGTACATCAACTTTGGCGTCCACAATTCTTGATGATGTATAACTGCCTCGTAATTTGGCACCTTTTGCCCCACATCCATCACTTTTTAGGGTTCACACAGTTCATCCATTCACATCCACAAATAAAAATTTCAACACCATTTCAGCATCACACGCCATCTGCATTTTGGTTGCCGAAGGTGGATGCCAGTTTTTAAATTTCCCCACCCATCAAAAAAGCTGGTTAAAGGCTTCCAATTGGAAGTGACATTTTGTTAGTTGCTTTATTAGTGTCCAGCAAGAGTGCAATTCCTGAATTTTCTGGGGGTTGTTTGTTGACGGTCCTTTTCTTCGACTACTCTGCAAACAAACAAACAAAAGCTGTCAGACCTTAGCAATTTCCAACATGTTTAGTTATTTTGTTAAAGCTCTTTGAGAGCTGTGACAACGAAAAAGTGGAATAGCCTACAAAAGCTGTTTGTCAGGTGCTCTATGACTTTGTACCTCAATACCGTCTCAAAAGCTCAGTCCAATCAATGTTAGGGTCTACCTCTGGGCCAGAGCGAACCAACAGCCACCAACACACCATTCATTGGAAGCCTGCTAGTATGATCAAGCTGTGAGTGAATCCTAACTGATTTGATTTTTCCTTTCGTCTCCCTAGCTTAGAAGTTAGAGCATCTCCACAGTGGATTGTTAAACTCCTCCTGCAAAATCACAGTTGTTGGAGACTTTGCAGGGGGTAATCGAGATTATGCTTTTGCAGCAAAGTAATGCCCCATCGCAAACACACGTAAAGCCTGCTAAAGCACTGTAGACTCCTGCTTTCGAAGCAAACTTTGAAGAACCAAAACCTAAAGTCCCAAACACTAATTCCATCAATACAATCATCAAAAAAATTGTTTGCATCTAGCAAACATGCAAATCGTTTAGTAGGAAGGAGGAAATTTCCACTATGGATCCATGTGCTTGCTTGATATTCTCATGTCCATGATTTTTTCTTTTCATCTTAGTTGTATCTTTCTTTGATCCATGATTTGTGCTCTACTTGATGGTGGATGCAATGTTTTATTTGGGGGAAATTTTAATCATTTTTTTACAAAGAAATTGGACTTTTAAAAAAAAATGTAAATTCGATTTATTTTGCTTTTTTTTTTCCCCTGTTAAATTTCGCCAAATTTTCGATATCACAGAAAAGAAAAAAAAAAAGTGATTTTTTGTTGATTTGAAGCATGTAGAAACTCACGACTGAGTGAAAGTGGAAGGTGATCATGTGACTATAGGCATGACACATCATGCTTAGCCTCTCATGTATGTATGAATGTTTTCTTGCACAACCATCATTAGATTAATATTTTTTCAACAGTTAGATTCAACGATTGAATGAAAAGCAAATGTGTTTGAGGATGTATTTATTAACATTTTTCCTCATACAATATGTGATGATAAATGCAAGATTTGAAGATATGGGTGCAAGTATGATAAATTAGGCAAAAAAAAAAAAAATTATTTTGATATCTTATATATGTCTCACACCCTTAACACAAATGTCCTATGCCCTTAAAACAATGACCTCGGGTCAAATTGTAATAGCCCCAAGCCATTGGACCAGAATTTTTGTGTATTTGATGCAAATAGACATTTCAAATAATAATAATACACATTTATGGATTTAATGTTAGACCTCATGCCAAGAAAATTTACCCTAAGATAAAAACCAATTTTGCATATGCATATTGGCTTAGGGTTTGAATTGTTTTTGGGCATATTGGCTTAAGGTTGAAATATATTTCAGGAATATGGTGTAAGGTTAGAATTTTTTTGACACTTTGGCATAGGATTAGAATTTTTTTAGCACTTTGGCCTATGGTTGAAACATTTTTTAACAATTTGGCTTGACATTGGAGTCATTTACCAGTATGGCCCTTTTGATATTGTGTAGGCCATCTTCCCACTTGCATCACAGTTAACCATCGAAGGGGTTAATTATGTATTGCAGTGCACATGTTCTTACCTTGTAAAAGTAAAACCATTGTATGTTGATGTTGGATTTGAAACATATTAATTCAAATTTTCCTGGTTGAAATTTTTGGGAAATTTTTCTTGACATGTTCAAAATTTCAGAATAATTTTATTTTGACTCTGCCTAATAATTAAAAAAAAACTTTTCATTCTCCCCATCCTTCTTTACCTCAAAATTTCACTAACTTACCTACTTGCCTTGAAATTGTTGATAAAATCTATGCTCCATGTATCAAAAAGTCGGGTGTCAAAATGCCTTCAAACCCCAAAAGTAATTGTTTCAACCCTTGAATCCTGAAACTGGCAGAAACATACGGTAGGTATTGTAGGTAGGTAGTGAGTATAGGTATGACAAAAGGTGAATATCATACAAGTAGATGCATGTAGATGGTTAGGTACATAAGTAAGGCCTAGTGGTTGTTAGGACGGAAATAGCAAAAAGTAAAAACAACAGTTGTTTTAACCATCGTGGCTAGCTGGGGTATTGCAAACTAATGTAGAAGTTTTTCCAATTCACTGACCATCCATCCGTCATGGTGCACTGGTGGTTGTTGGTTCAATGGGGCCCTATCTACGTGGGGCCCATTGCTGTAGGACGTCCCCCTAAAACTGTTAATGTATTTGAGTGCAGAAGGAGTATCCACGTTGTACTGTCCCATAGGCCTAGCGGCAAACTGTTATGAATGCGCTGCAATATACCGTTAACAACATTGATGACCGACATCTGTATATCTTTATTCTATAATATATTTGACATTCATACGTGTGTGCACTTTGCACCCAACAACGACTGATTGGTTATTTCAATTGAGTGGGTTGTAGCAAGACTTAGGGAGGTCTCCAGCGGTGGTATGTGAACCTGCGAATTTTTTTTTCACATCCTAGTTTAGTTCTGTACTCTTTTGCAACCCCACCCATAAAACTGAAAATGGGACAGCAAATAGGTGGGGGACTACTAAGAGCAAACCACCTGGACGATCATTATGATGGGCCAATCAAAAATACTCAGCACCAGTTAGATCATATTCTTACACTCTTTTCTGCAGGTGTACACCCCTGCTGCGCCTTTCACCAGCCATGGCAACCTGTGCAATTATGCCGAAGCCAAAACCATTTTCCTGAGCCAAACGGGATATGTTGGATTTTCTTCATCCAGTTTTACTCTCCAGGATCACATACCGAGCACCTCTGGAGATGCTCTAAGGACTCAACAACCAATCAAAACGTACCATAAATCACTTGATAGCTATAGACAGAGAATTTAGTAGCTTTCGATAAGAATAGAGTTCAAAATATGATGAATGTCAAAATGTTTGGTTTTCTTCTCTGTCTTTGTGACTCAATTTGAATATACTCCAAGTAGAAAAGAGCAAAACCCTCTATTTCTGGAATTGCCCAAATCGAACTTGCCTCATTCTGACAGGGAACAAAAAAAAAAGACAAATGTACAGTAATGGCAATTTTGGGCAGGACCTTATACTCCCCCACCAACTTTATGCGGGCCAAAGCTGTGGCCCACACAGTTGCACAGTTGTATTGTGTGTTCTGTGTGGGAAAGTCATGTTCATTTGTAAATGATAGTCACTACATTTGAACCTGGCACCTGGCAGAAGTGAATAGTTACCAGCAATCCAGTTCCAGCTAACATAATACAATGGGGTCTGAATGCCATAGTACCTGGGACAATTTGACAGTAATTATATTAGTGAAATTGAAGATTTTCAATAATATTGGACAATGTTGAAAATTTCAAGAAATAAATTTCTTCAGAAATATTTCTGTTGAACGAAAATGAAGAATCTGATGGAATATTTAGGAACATATCATTCATCGAAGTGACCAACATACTATGGTATAGTTTTAATTAAAGTTTCCACCATCATCTGTCCAACCCGGCAGCAAAACCAAGGGGCTGCCTGTTACACTACCATGACATGCTTGGAAATCATGGTGGGGTAGGGAGGGCAATACATTTTGCAGACTTTATGATCACAATCAGTTCTAATATCCAACATGGGCATTGGGGACATTGCTTCTCTTTCTTCTTTTGCAAGTTCATCTCCAAAATGTGAAAACATGCACCAGTTCCCAACTAGTTCCAGAATTTGATAAAGTCCAGTGTCAACAATCTTCAAGAAGAAGGGGGGGAAGACACAATTGCAATGTGGATCCTATAGTCTAGTATAATAACAATTAATGTTTGGACTTATCTTCTCACAAAACCAATTTGACAAGGATTGAGAAAATTTATGCTGGGCAAACCCTGCCCAATATGTAGTTAAGTGCAAATGTTTCATTGCCAAAGCTAGATGGCAATCGTTGAGGGGAAGCCTATCACAGTAAAGATAACTGCAAAAGCAAGAGGACTTCAGATAAAAGTAGCAGTTTTCTTATTAAGGGGTGAGCTCAAGATGAGGTCAACACCTTACAACAACCATAAACTAAAATTACAATAAATAGGCCCTGAAACTTCTTTTTCCCCAACCCAAGTTTCAAATAGAAGAGGCAATCTCAGTATTCCAAGAGTTTTTTCATGGTTCTTTAGCTGGAGTTTTGATTTGTATTTCATTTTTGTTGACACCGCTGTGAATGTTGTGCAATAAATATCTCTTGATGAAAGAACTAATGGTTTTCACTCTCCTCTGCGAGAACTGCTCCTCTTTGCCTCACGTCCTCTTTCTTTTGCAAATAACCAACTTTAAAAGAAATAACTATCTTGTAAAGGTGAAAAATGATTTCAAAATGAAAGAGGGGTACAAAGATCAGGTTATTTTAAGGATAACTGTAGTACCTGAACTATTTCATGCTTCAGTTAATATAGGCTGACCATGATTATTTGGTCCTTAAATACACACACACGTCTTTTGTAAAAAGGATGAGCTGATGACTTCAAATCTAAGGAATATTTTTAAACACTAAAATTTGTCGGTTTCCAGGCCAGATTAAAAATTCTAGATTACTAATTCCTCAAGAGAGTTGACAATTCTAACCTTTACAAGGCTTGTTGATTTCGATTTCAAGGTGTGGTCGGGTTCAAGTTTTTGGATTGTCAGCACAAGCATTTTTGCCAAGGAAATTTTTTCAAAGTTTTGATTCTCTTTCAAAGAATACATGTCTCTAATCTCGTTCTTCTTCAAATAACTAAACTCTAAGAAATGAGTTAGTCTCTAATTTTCATGGTGAAACTCATAACATTGAGTGAGAGGTGAAGAAAATAAACAAAAAATCACAAAGAGGGAGTGAGAAGTGAAGGAAGGAGTGCAAAGTGAGAAAAAAAAACTACAACAGCATGAGTTTGGAGTCGGTCCTTAAACTCTAGCCTCCAAATTCTTACATTTTAAGACCTAGGCTCTATACCCTATACCTACACACTTAAGACCCAGCCCTAGGCAAAAATATGTGGAGTTGTATTTTTTGGGCAAGTGTGTTTCATGGCCTAGTTGTGTTTGTCCATTATCCTACTTCCTTGTTTTTACAAGCTACTCCATTGTCCACCTTCCTTGAGAAAGTTGGTCCAACTTTTGGGATTTTTCACCCATTGCATGCAAGTTTCTTGGATGCCTTTCTCAAGGAAACTGGGACAAACAAAAAAAGTTCATCCATTGTGTACCATATTCAGATGTGTTTCCCTTCCTTATATTTTCATCAGTTGCGTGAACTTTTCTTGGTGATTGCGGCTAGATTTGGACTTTCTTTTGATGGGGGAAAAGCTTGAAACCAATAGAATGAAGGCATTACACAAGCAGCCCATGAGTAACCCAAGGATGTAAAAGATGGACAAATATACTTTTTTGGGGGCACAAATGAAAAGAATTGATTATGAAGAGAGATAATATACTTTTATCACAATGTAAAGCTACAACTTGCAAGTCAAACCTCCAACACCTGAAGAGTAACCACCAGCCTTTTTTTACTGGCAATATACCATCAAATTGCGAAATTTAAAAAAAAAATTGAATTAAAAAAAAAATTGAGCTTTTCTGTCACCAGAAGTGAGGTTGGAAAAAGAAGTAAAACTTGTCAAACTCATATATGTGATTTTCATTGTGTAGCCAAACATATAGAAGGATGATGAAAGTTTTGTAATGTATTTCTGATTTATAGGCAGATTTGGCTAAATCTTCCTAGGGATGAACACCACTTTTTCTAGAGCTTGCAGTGGATGATCACTTCTTTAGCAACAAACAGAAATTCTTAGGAAAAACACTAGGAACCACTTGTAATTGTTGACAAATCTATGAAGAGATGTTGACTTTCAAAGCCTTGAAAATAATTTCACATTTTGGAATTGGATTCTTGGCATTCGGCCAAACTTATCAATGAAGGTGGGTTGGATTAGTTGATTGATGGTGGAGATTATAGGTGGGGAAAAAGACAAATATAAAATATCAAGAATGCAATAACAATAAGTCAAACCAAAATTAAATCATAAAAGTTCAGAATGTAAATATATTAATAGTAACTAAACTCCATTGACATGCAATGGACAACTTGCAAATTGCAATGGTGCTGTTGGAAACTTTCAGATAAAAAACCTTCTTTGACATGTTCGTAGCCTATATACAATACAATACTTTCAGATAAACGTGACATGTTTGATCAATGTTCATTGCTCTATTGGATTTTTGTACATTGGTGGGGTGATAATTATGACTGTCGATGTTCATCCTGAGGATAGGTGCAGGGTCAGATGATAATGTAGTTCACTATGAGAACTCTCTCTGTCTCACATATCATGCATGCCCCCTCACCCCCTCCCCTCAGAGTTCACATTGATTCAAAAGTGCAATCCAACCTCCCCAGGTTTGCATTACATGAAAAGAATGTCATATATTTCCCACATGCTCAATGTGCGCTGCAAAAGTGTTGAGATTTGGAGGTCATAATAGGTTTTACAATTTGAAAATAGGGTGGGATATAAGCTTTCTTGGCTTCTCCAGAATGACAAAACTGCTAAAGGATCTGATCTTTCACATGTTGACAGTAGGTGGATGCCACTGGCAGATCGGCGCTAGTTGAGATTGGTTCATTTTCTGGTCACACCAAGTTAGTTTTTTCCACCTCCACATCCAAGGAGAGCCCAAGATTCATTGTGCCATGTGTCGCTGAGAGGACTTGAAGGCACTTGGAATGGGAAGATGATATTAGAACTCAAAATTGCTCCCAAAACAAAATAAAGCAACAATTAAAAACCCCTTTTTTAATGGTTGTTTTGACCCTAATCAAAATTGGGGGCTCCTCTCAAGCTCAAAACAACTGTTATGGAAAAAAAAGGCAAAACTTCAATGGTTTTCTGAGTTAAGTAACATGTGAATTTTTTCAAGATAAAAAGCTGAGAAAGAAAGGATTAACTTTCACGCATTGGACAGCCCTGACAAAATAGCTGGGGAAACGATATTCCAAGCTAGCTGTGGTTGCCGGTTCGCTCCCATAAACCCATTTAGAGGACTGTACGATGGGGTTTCCCAAAAACCAACTCCCATCTACAACCCCTATTAATCACCCACCTGGTGCTGGCGGCCTGTTAATGAAGTCAGCAGTCTATCGCCAAGAGACGGAAAAGAAAGCCCTACACTTACAGCACGTGCGCTTATGTCAGATTGGAAAATACTCCATTGCACAACTGCAGCAGCAGTTGCCCCTAACGGCAATGGTTAACTAGATCACCAGTATTACAGTACTAGTGCTGCAACCTGCTCCCTGGGGACAAAACTCATGTGCCTAACTGACGTTCTGTAGACGACAAGTCTGCTGGACAAATCCAACAATGAGTGGGCAGTTAGAACAACATATACTGGTATTTCAGAGGGAGAATAATATATCTGCTCTAAGGATTATGTGATCCAGAACCCACCAGTGCAACGTCCATTGGAAAACTGTTATGACTCAGTTGTAGATGAACTACAATTGAGTTATCACCAAGTTGGTAACCTATCTTGTTAACCCCCCTATTTCCATGTCACACTGCCTGGGTAACTATATCTATTCAAGAGGGTAAGTATCATGGGTACTAGTAGGTTTGTCATGTAAGCCATTATGTGGGTATGTAAGGCCTGAAGACCGGTTGTTACCAGAATGAAGAGTTTGCCTGAGGCAGAGCTGAAGGTAGATTTTGAATCCTGGTTACATCCGATCAAAGGGCCTTGAAATGTGTAAAGAACTGGTGAGGAACTTTATGAAGTGTAAAAACCCTGCTAAAAACATAAGATGCTTGCCTCAGGAGCTGAGGTAATCCACAACAAACTAATTTGGCATTCCCTGTAGGGAAAAGAACAGAAACCTCTACCAAATTGAAGTTAAATTAACAAAACATAGGAAAAACTCTCCACGGGAATTGTGGGATCAATATTTTAATGTTTTATTCTAATTTTCCCATTGTGAAATAGGGGGATCTTTGTATTTTCCCATTGTCAACCAAATCATTTCACATTTGCATAAGGAAAATTCAAGTTTTTCAGCTTGATGGTCCCACAGGAAATCCTAATTTTTTTGGTTATAATCTTATTATTTTAAGGTACCCCTCCAACTATGCTAAAAGTCAACAATTCTTTACATAAGGTGGTAAGTAGGTAAGACATTTGACTAGCTGGTAGGTGGATGTTTAGTACAGAGCTAACCATTGTGGTTAGCTACAATGGTTAGCTATGGACACGAGCACAAAGAGAAAAAATGTTTCTTGTCCACATTACCATCCATCCTGGATGTTGCACTGGTGGGTGCTGGTTTACTCTGTTATTTCACCACAACCAACAAGTTTGGGAAACTCAAACAGACACTACTAGGCTAGTGCTGGAGTTGAACTTAGTGTTATCTCTAACCTGCACTAGTCTTGGTATCGAGTTCTATTGGTTACCATGTACATCCCTATGGTGGTTCCCCATGGTGGCTGGTCATGAGTACCAGATGTGGACATGGGAAGGATAAACCTAACATAACCTAATTACATCACCTAGTATACGCCGCCTGTGTTCATGGTAAGCTGCGAGTAGCGTTCATGGACTGGTCCTGACAACTGTTTCTAATTAAAAACTAGAACTCTTCAGCAATACGAACTCAGGAGAGATGGTTTTGTTGATGCACTGTTGGTAAAAAAGTAGTATATAGCCGACTGATGAGGACAATTCATTGTATATTAATTTATATATATATAACTCTGGTACGACATATAATCCCCCCTTCTGATCTCAGATTCTCTTTAGTTGCAAACTTCACATTCCATTTGTTTTTCCAGGGAATTAGTAACAGGTCATGAATCCCTGTGCAAAAGAATTGGCAGCCTGATATACGAAGAGATCTTGCAGATGTCACTGGACCCCATCGAATCAAGATTCGACTCACTGGTTACGGTAGGGGCCTGAGATTATGCTTCGTCAGCCCTTGTACACAGTTGCAAGATCCACAAATAGTTGATCTAGTTCAATGGACCCCACTTACAAATTCAGTATCTCGCGATTTAAAGGTCGGTCTATGTTTCACTACTTAGAATTCACTGAAAGTTGCAACCCGAGCTCGACTGGCAGTTATAGTTATTACCTAATAGTATTCAAGCTAAGGGCAAGTGGAAAATTAGGGGAGCATACATCACCTTGAATCTCACGACCTGCTTAGTCAGCTCCTGCAGGCAGATGAACTTGCAAGAAGGAAAATTGTCAAGTGGTCCGACTGCTTCTGCAACTCCTGCAGCAAGCACCTGCAGTTTACAGCCTTATACATCTATCTACAATAACTGGACTTTCACGTTATAATGAGTTTAGTTAGCGCTGCTAGTATCCATTTTCATAACCATGACTGAATTAATGAACTAAATACAATGAACGAATTTCTGGCTTGGATTATAATTACCTCATCAAATACCAGCTTATTGTGCCCTGGAGTTCAAAACCTTGTACTGTTGCTCATTAGTAATGATAGTTGATCTGAAGCATTTGCCAGATTAGATATGAATCTCCCAAGATGCCAGAGAGAAGAAAAATGTAGGGGAGAACTAGGAACCACTTTTGTACACTGGGACTAGACATCAGACAGTTTTCATCACTGGCTAGCTCGACCAAACACATGCTCGAGGAGATAATCATAGCAACGGATAGTTCAGTTCAAGGGACCATTAAGCCCGAATGGCAGCTGGAAAGAACTCAAGAGACCAGTCGTTGAGACAAACAAAAATAGTCACGAGGGCATGGCAGCTCACAAGCTAGTCCAGGCATCTCACCTTGGTTTAATGGAGATCTAATGCAGTCGAGTCATGAGCTTTGCCCACAACCACTCGCTAATCTGCGCCAGATCAAGAGCAAGAGGCAGTGTAAAATTACTTATAAGCACTTTCAGATCGTCCTTGAATACGCCAAGTTGACCGATCATCTTCCAACTCGCCACATGTATCCAACACCAACAGGTCTCACAGCTCACTCAAATCTTGTGCTTCGGAAACAAATGGAAATTGCATTAGTAATAAGTACATATGACCTAGAAATGGATTAAAAAGCATGAATTCTCATTACTTGAGAGCAGCAGCAGCAGTACGTATTTGCCTTCATCCCCAGACCATTGAAAGCAGAAGCTTCAATGAAGGATAAAGGCTGGATCAATACAAGAGTCATACAGAATGAAGCACATTGCAAGGCGTTGCTGTTTATGGTTTCACCTTCTAATTATTGCCAGCTTCGAGTACACTACAACTGCCTATTAATTGGGTTGGTGCTAGATCTCACACAGGTACTATTAGTCGAAATTCAGCAATTCTTTGTTTGGCTGCATTGCTGCACAGTGTATTTTGTGAGATGAATGTTCCAAAATATCTCAATATTCCCAATTTTAAAAACAACTACTTCTTATATAGAACTGCACAAGAAGGAGAGAGCAGGGATAGTGTTTCTGCAAGACTGATCTACAGCTATGTCCTTAGTGACAATCCGATGTGCCTGGTTCCTAGTCTGCTTAATTAGAGAGCGCCTCACTTGCTTGCAAGCTTGTCCTTTTACTGAAAGGAGGAGGATTGAGGACACAAAAAACATTTTTGGGCTTAGCTGTCGGCAAAAGAGTGGAAACCTCTGACAAATTAAAGTTGAATTAACAAAACATAGGGAAAGCTCTCCACAGAAATCATGCTACCAATATTTTAATGTTTTTTTCTAATTTTCCCATTGTAAAACAGAGGAATTATTGAACTTTCCCATTGTCAAACAAACCAGTTCACGTTTGCATAGGGGAAATTCAAGTTCTTCTTGATGGTCTCATAGGAAATCCTAAAAAAGCTTCTTGTGTGAGAATGGTTACTTAAAACATGTTCTAGATCCGTCCCACAGATATATACCAGCTCTGAGGCAGCAAGACTGAACCCAGAGAGACTGCTAACGCTTGCAACACCAGCAGCCAGCTTGAGACTGCATGTAAACAGGAGTTAATAGCTAGACTATTTCGCACATGTGATGATCCATCTGCATTCTAAGTTTCCGACGTATACTAGTAGATCGTAAATGATTGCAACAACCAGAAACCTTTTCACTCAGAATGAAGCTATATAATTAGTTGCTGCTGATCACAAGCTGGAATCTACATTTCATGATCTGTCAATAGCCTACAGCTGGGTCAGGTTAAATAACGACATGAGGTTAGTACCTAATGAATGAGAATTGCAAAATGTCTTGTTGGATATACATATGTATATATATATATATATGCAACATATATATATGTGCAAGCTTCCCTTTTCGTTGAATGTGTAGTGTAATGCACCGACCTGAGGGGCTTCACAGGGGCTAGTTTGAGACCCTGTGAACTAGGGCAGAGACCGAGTTCACAAGGGCTCAAACCTGTGAAGCCCCGAAGGGCTGTGCCTTAGCTTAAACAATTTAGAAAAAAAATTCCCACCATGTGCCTTCTTTTGAGGGGTAAGAATAGGTGGTTACGTGCAAGCCTCTTTGCCAAGACTGGGTAGTGGGTTACACATCTGTGAACCTAAACCCCACCTACTTCACTAGTATAAACACACTAAAACAACCAATGATTTTTTTTCAAAAGTGTTTACGTTTGAAATCAGGCTCTGAATCTCCTTTCGACACTCCTCTCATTCAAACACGAAATATAATTTAGTAAGTCAGGATATCATAACTGCAGCTTGTGAGCAAAAATATAATCTAGTGAAAGGATTCACAAGAATGACACCGGGGCTTCTTAAGTACGTCAGTTGCGGCAAATACAAAAGAACACTACTGTGATAAGTATCCAACCGCGAGAGCCTTGTGTGACGCGCGAGCTATAGGGTCGAGCCCGCGCTCCTCGTATCACACAGTCGCATGGATCATGACAAGCTAACAAGTTCGAATACCAGAACTAGGAAGTCTTCGTATTGTTAACACCTGCTGCAGGCCTCTAGAATGGACAGCTGAGGAGGTTCCTCTCGACAAAGCATACATCTGCAGCTCCACCTAACGAATCGTAACTGAGGAGTAAGACCTACTACCCTGTCGCATGCTCCTCTTCACTATCCTTTCAAGCAACATTATAACGCTGCACAGGTGGTGGACAGGTCCTAGATCTAATTCAAATGTCAGAAGCCAGCAGCTTCGAAGCTGGGGCAGCTAACGTACCTTGCCACGACTAGCTCATTGAAGATCTGGTGGCGCGCTGCAGCTCAACGTTCATGAAGGTGTACCGTGTTATACGTACTTCCACTTTTTTCTTCATGGACAGTTCATACGCAGCTGGTTATACCACCTCAGGGAAACCCTCCCTACCATCTCTAGACACGCTGCTTGCACAAGGCAAGATTCCGAGGAACGGTTCGACAAATATACACTGAATCGACTCTCTCCAAGCAACGAGAAAGTCGCAGCTTACGACTCTTCTAACTCTTGTTTTTGAAATCAGGATCAGAGTCCGCAGGATCTGTTAAGCGCGCGCTGACAGACAGGCACGCGGCTTGTTACTATGAGCTCTTGAAAACTCCTCACGAAAACGTTCACAACACCTCCCAGCTTGCTTCCAGACCTCCTCCAACTTTCCCCGTAACGGCCGGCCGGACTCGTTCAGCTGTGTGCTAGCTCTACATTGTCTTGAACAAAAAGCAAGCAAATGTTGAGTCAGGAACACAGCGCCTCATGACACAGTTGCAAAGAGTAAGAAGTGTACTACTACCTGCGCATCAGTTTCGTCCAGCAGCTCTGTAATGCAGCTGGAGCTGGAGCTGCTGCTGCAGGCACTAGTCCCAAATGTGTGAAAAATTTATGAACTGTCCCGCGGCCTCGCCTTCATGTCCCTGCATGTCGACTCCAATCGCAGCTAAGCTCCACAGACTAAACAAGTATTTTTCCAGTTTCCAGTACGTGCTCAAACAATTAAGTGACAGTTCATGAGTACGAACAAACTTTAAGTGTCAAAATATTTTATTTTATTCTACAGTTGACTGACTGACCCCGCGTCCTTATTTTTCTCAGGGGTCATGAGAGATTAATCTTGTAACTTGGCGTACCGTAAGTACTGCTGCTCCTGCGTCATTACCACCGACCGTTCGACCATTGACGGAAAACTAGTGAATAGCCGTTGATCAATCGGAAGCTGCAGCTAACTTAAAGCTGTGGAGCGATTGGGTCATAGGAAACTAGCTACAACAGTGTGAAACTCAGCGATACAAATTAAACCGACGATTGTACATGAGAACACTTGTCATGAGTGTGAGTCGTCTACTCTCCACCCCTCTGTCTCTGTCTCTGTCTGTCTGTCTAGTCTCTACTCTCTCTCGCTTGCGGAGATAAGCAGTGGAAGTATGACAGCTCTCTCTCTCTTGCGGAGATAAGCAGTGGAAGTATGACAGGCAATGGGTTGAAGAAGAGAGGTGCTTCATGAACTGATGACTATACCAGCAACTGCTGCTGCTTGGTAAACTATTGAGATCCTGCCAGATGATGGCATCCATGTTTGTGTGTAGCTAGCAGGGAGAAAGGAGGCGGGACTAAGGAGCTCTTGGATGATTCCCTTTGGGAAAATTGTCTAACTTTACCTCCAAGAATACACTAAAAACTCAAGTAACAGGGAATTGTGCAACACCGGGAGTTCTGCAACATTCCCAACACAAGAAACTTTTTTGGGATTCCCGGTAGGGAAAAGAGTGGAAACCTCTGATAAACTAAAGTTGAATTAACAAAACATAGGGAAAGCTCTCCACTGAAAATAAGGGGACCAGTATTTCAATGTTTTATGCTAATCATTCCATTGTGAAACAGAGGAATCATTGTACTTTCCCGTTGTCAAATTACAAACCATTTCATGTTTGCACAGGGGAAATTCAAGTTCTTCTTGATGGTCTCATGGGCAATCCTAAAAATGTTTCTTGTGCATGGAGCCTTGAGCATAAGGAAAGTTCAATGATACCATCTAGAAGGGTACTGTGAACCAATGTCAGAGGGGGAAGTTGGTATTTTTTCTCTGGTTGGAAAGCACCTATTGGGGCAAACGAATTTTCGCTTTGACATTGGTTCTAAGAGGGATTTCTAACAGGATAAGTGAGAGCTTTCCCACATTGCACACAGGGGAGTTGTACGAAAACTAGTTGTTATGAGTACTAACGTAGTGGTTGCAAGACGGCTGCAATTTTCAGCGCGCACTTCTTATATAAAAGGCATACCTTTTGACAATGAGCATTTACAACAATCTGATTCATGTAAATGTAAACTTAACTTCTCTTTGTCGATGAGAAAAGAACAATGATCTTAAATGTAAGTGTGAACTTAATTAATTTATTTGACAATGGGGCTGTGACCGGACAGGAAGTTAGTTGGATTTTTCTCTCATGTGAACATGACTTCGTTTTAGGGTTTTGGTTTTTGTTTTGAGGGGTCATCAACTTTCTTCATGCAAGCGGCAAATTTTATGTTGTCACTGTTTGTTAGTAGTTGCAATGACTACTACTTGGAGACTTGTGAGTTTGGGTAGAAAACTTTGTTTGTTTGTGCATTATGTGAAACTAGTTGACATCAAGCAATGGGTAGCCAAGGATGGTACAAACATTCAATGGAGAGGGAGAGTAGGATGGTGCAAGACGATATAAGAAGAGGAGTTCAAGGGCAAATAAGGTAGGCCTGTTGGTTTTGGTTGATTCTGTTATAGAAGTGTAGAATTGGGAGCTTGTAGAGACCTGTAGTTGCTATGTTCATTTCTATTGCGTTAGTGATTACATCATGGCAGGCTTTATGTTCTTGTTAGTATTAGACTCTATAAAGGGTCGATGTTGAAGGTTGATGATGCATAAAAGGCAATTCAAGTTGTAAAAATAGGAGCATGTAGAAGCTTACATCTACACGGTATCTTGGTGAAACCATTCCTCAAATCCAATGAGTAGTGCAGATGTGTGAGTGAAAGCTAGAAACCTTAGTGGGGTATCCTTAAGTTGGGCAGAACGCGGGTAAAAGAGGAACAAAATGAGAAAATTTATAGAAATTTATCCATAGACCTTTTTCTACATAGAGTTTTGTCTCTCCTAAGTGGTTGCAAGCCAACTTGGCACACATTGCTCATCCTTGCTTTGTACCTAGAATTTCAACATGTTTCTAAGATTAGGCCAAATGTCTTTTTGCATTATCTCATATGGAAGAAAGATGGTTAGCAACTCACAATGGACCAACTGAACACTAAGAACTTTAACCTCAAGCCAAACCCCATTAGCTCATGCATTCACAATGTTTGGATTTGTTCTTGGCAGTAGCTTGAAGGTTACCACTATAATAATCTAACAGAGACTAACAAGTATGTGCCATCATGAGATTCAAATGGGTATAAAACATTATGTTCTGATAAGACAATAGCACCAAGAGGTTGTAATAGTGTCGGATTGGTAGGATGTAAGTTGCAAGAATTGTTTCACAAAATTTGTATGTCTACTATGAGCAATTTGTAATCAAGAGATTTTCTATCTACTCCTTTTTTTTTTTGGTTACAAGGCAACAACAAATGACTTGTTAGACTCTGTTTCACTCTAACATGCGCAAAAATCCATCCAAATCTTGGTCCCCAAATATCGTCACTTGTTCCCAAGTCCAATTTTTTCTATTTTTTAATCTAGATACAATTCAATTGTTCATCAAAGGCTTCCAAACTTTTCCCATCTAAACAAAAAATGTCATTTGTCTCAAGTTTGTTGAACCATGCACCATTGTACAAAGTTTAGGGTTTGACAAAATTTCCAAAATCTAAAGAATGTTTTACAAGAAAAGTGACAATTATATTCATGTTGCATGACCAGCTGATATTTGTTGAAAAATCGAGGTCTTTTTTGCTTAACCTTCAAATTTGTAAACTTATTTTATTGTCCGTTCACAATTCGAGTACCAAAAGAGAAAAAAAGACTTAAGGACTTTTTAGAATTACTTTTTACAAATAATATTTACATGAAACAAACTTAGATGAAAAAAATTGACTAATCCAATATAAAATAATTAATGTGTTAATGTTGATTTTTGACATTCATACATAATTATGTATGAATATTTTGATTTAATGCCAAAAATGTTTAAAATTCAAAAAAATTCAAAATGAATTTCAACGAATAGTCAAACATGTTTTTTGGCAAGATTATTTTCTGCACATGTGACCTACATCTAAAACTAAACATTTTAACCCCTTAAACATAATTTTTTAATGAAATGGTCTAAAAATGAATACTTTGCCTTGCAACCTTTCCTTCAAAATTTCAAGACCATGAAATTTTTGTTTGATTTGGTTTTTCATCAAATTCATCCAATGAACATGTATTTTCATAGAAGGGGGCACATTTTTGTTGTACAAAAAGTTTAAAATCAATTGTATGACTTTATGCATTCCTTTTGATTCCTTGAAAAAAAATGTACTTTAGACATTTGATTATTTTAGTTTACAATATTCAAAATGACATTTACATAGTATCCAAATTATTTTAAAACATTTTTATTAATTTAAGAAAACATCATTTTAATCCATTGCAATTGTAATAATGTAAAATAAACAAAATTTCAAAGTTGTCTTTTGCAATCATTCTTCAATTAGACACTCCTTTTAGATACCCCAATTGTGAATGGACCTTTTAAATTTAAATGCCACTTTACTTTTGTCTCTTATAATAAACAGTAACATCAGCAAAATTGGCATTATTAAATCCAGAAAGACCCCACCAAGTCTTTTTTTTGTCCTCTAACATTACTAAATCCAAGTGTATGAATAAAATTTAATATAATAAATGTAGACCTAACAAGTAGGTTTGAAATTAATTGACATGTAAAAAAACTTTGTGAACATGTATTAAATTTTAGAATATAAAACTCATCATATATTCAAAGGAGTCAACAATTAAATACTCTACTTTCTCATTGTTAAAACATATATTTCAAACACAAATTTACATTGCATGAAGTAAATTTCATAGTTATTTGCATTTTAAAAAGCTACTAACATAATAAAAATTTTGAATTTTAATGCATGAAACATAAATGAAGAAGTATCTCATCTTTTATCATTAAATTAAAAACATTAAATTTACATAATTAATATTTTCAATGTACAATAATTTTATGGTGGAGTTTGTTGATATTTTATATTTATATTCATCTTAATTTTCACCTAATTATCAAGGTAATCCATTGATTGTTTATTTTATCTTGCTTACACCTTTACACTATTATAAAAGCATAATTGTTTTTGTTAATAGCATCACAATCTTAAAATGATCATAGAATCAAGTTCATTTGTTTTAAATGACTAACTGTCCAATTTTACTAAAATCAAAGTTAAATATGTTTGTTTTGACTAGGAAAAAACTATCAATTTAATCAAAACAAACATTGTATTGAACATGACATATGTGGCAACCATGTGAAATTATCCAACTTGATTAATGTGATTGAAATCAAGCATCTAAATATGATTGATCATGACTTCAATTCTACTTTTGATGGAATGATAATATTAAAATAATAAAAGATATGATTTAACTATTTTTCGAGCTGAATTAATAAATCAAATGAAAGTACATTATGGATGTTATGTTTTCATTTTTTGTTTATAACTATTGCACAAAAATAAAAATAGGGTATAGTTCAATTGAAATATAACAAAACATTAACATGTGAAAAAATGGAATATCAAACTGAATTATTTTAATTTATTACTGGAAAAAAAACTAATTTACCTACAAAATTTGAATGAATTTTTAATTTTTAATTGCAATTAAAAGTAGTAAAAAATAAAAATTATATTAGAACTTTAAAATGTGTGAATTTTAATTATATAATTTCAAAAGCAATATGCAATTCATTTCTTTTTTTTTTAAATTAATACAATAATTATTTTTTAATTTGTACCCAAATTAAAATATAAAATAAATGTAATTTTTTAACTTTCAGAATTTGAAATTTTATAAAATTAAATTAAAATTTAATTTAATTTAATATAAGATATTAAAAACTCATGTATACTTTCTATATATTGAAATTTAAAACATTATAAATTTTGTAATCATGAAACTGAAAAATACATTGAAATGAATAATGATATTAAACATGTATATACATGTGTAATCAATTTCATTATGAAGTATTTAATTATATAATAAGGTTATAATGTGAGAATTCAAAAAATATCACTATGAAAAAATCAAAGGTTTTACAATTGGGCTTGCAACTAGGTTTTGAATTACAACAATAGTTGCATTTCATGCTATTTATATGCCTATGAGTTCTATCAAACAAGTTGCAATAGACATGTATACGATCCATATATGCAACAACTAAGATGTAATTAGTGTATTTTAGCTACAATTAGTTGTCCATGTCATTTTCCCATGCAAATTCTTGCAACAATTGAAATGTATCCATGGCGTTTTATTCATTCGTTAATGGATGAAACATGTTCATATCTTTTGAACTTACTAACAACTATTTTACAACTAAATTTTGACAAAAAATTTCAATATTTTTCATTCATGCATTGATGAATGGATGGGTGATAGAAGCATATATGTTTGTTGCAACTATTTTACAACTCAAAAAAATGTGAAAAGAAAAATTATTCAACAACTAATTAACAACTATGTTATGTAAACTTATATTGATGTATGTTGGTATTAATGTGCAACATCTAATGTTTCCCTATTGGTACTAGTATTCAACTTACAAATAATGCATTATTAAAAACTATTGTTTTGTGACTAATGGATTTTTCCAATGGTATATTTGTTGATAGAGTTAATTTTTAATTAATATCCATTTATGGATGGCAGTTTTGTGCACCTCCAAAATTTAACAATAATAATTTTGCACTTTGAAACACCTTACATAAGTCCATTGCACAAATAATGAAAAACATCTTATTTGCAATAATGTAATTATATGTATTAATATTCATGTTGAAAAATGTAATACGCATACATGAACATTTTTGGTGATCCATGGTCCTTTCCAATAATATGTAGTTAATTTACATCTCTAATGTTATTTACTAAAAGATGTCAAGACTATTACTATCCAATATCCTATATAATATCTATGGCTAGATACAATGTTAAAAGATCCACTTTGGCTCTATACATAAATTGGGCTACCAAACATAAAATGATGTTAACACCCCTAGTTGTATATGGGGGTCCAAGCATGGTAAAATGGACCAAAAAGTGCATCTGCCCAAATCCAAATTTCTAGTATTGTAAATTTTTCAACATAAACATAACAAAGTATATTCAAAAAAATTTAAGTTTCATTATGGAAGCCTCCATGCTTGCATTAAGTTTTGATGAATTGAATACAAAATTTGAAAAACTTTAGTATGTTAATAAAAGGCAACAAGTAGGAATGAAACTAATAGGTTAATATTATGTTCACTTTTAATTCTACATTAAATGTTAAATATATTTTAATTCTAGTATGAAAAATTCAAAAGTCCACTAATATATTTAACATGTCATTAACTTAAAAATAGATCCAATCTTTAAGTGAACTGGGGACTAATGAATTGCACCCACATTTCACAACAACACATCTTGGGTTTTACAACGGATTAATAAAACGACTATTGTCTTTTTTTATTACAATTGTAATTACAAGTTCATGTTAATGACTGCATAGTTATAAAAGACATTATGGTGCCACATGGCATTATCATTTTGCAATATAGTCGATAATATGACTTGATGGTTTTTACACAAATATCAAAATTTCAAAAATGTATTTGTCATGTATTTTTAATTGTCCAAAATTAAATAATGACAAAATTCCATTCATTTTTGCAACTTTTGGTGAATAATAACAACTTATGGTCATGTGATGTTGACATGGCATGCCACATGGCAATAAGGTTGACTAATAGTTGCAACACCTCATGACTTATGACATTAACTTCACATCATGATTCATGTCATTGATTTGATGAATTAATATCATATATAAGTTAGTTGAAAATATTGTTATCCTTTGCGATTAATAACAACTTGGTCTTCCATGTGATGATGACATTGCAAGCCATTTGGCAATAAGGTGTCACAAATTTTCATGGTAATCCATGATTTTTTGTGACACCATAAGTTTTTGTGTGTTTTGAGTTTATGACACCAATATTTATCATGGCATGCCATTTTTTTGTGTGTCATGAGGTTTTCGAAGTTATGAATTCACACACGTGTACAAGTACTAAACAATCTATTGTTAATTATAATTATGACTACAATATTAATAGTCGTTTTGAAAAAAGTGACACATAATTCCTTGACTTTTTAACTATTTAACACACTAGCTTATATTAACATACCTATTAAGTTAACCTATGTATGTAGGCTACTTAATAAAAATCTACTTTGTAATATAAGCTACTTCGTAAGTTACTTAACTAAACATAATAAATTTACTACATCTAGTATGTTTAAATATACCTAAAATAGGTTACCCTACTAATAAGTTAACCTAGGTAGGCTTGCTAAGTTCCTAACTTCAGGTTTTTGCCAAATCAACCTAGGTAGCTTCATTAGAAAATATTTTATCAAGTTTGTAACCACCTCAAGTTTGTGCAACTAAATGTGACTATGATGTAATTAGATCCAACTAAATGCAATTATGATGCAACTAGATGCAACATAATTATCCTAGGTTTTTTTTAGCTTAAGAATGCCTAGGTTAACCTAGGTTAAGTTAATAAATAGTTTAAATTGACAAATTAATTCATCTTAAATGAACCTAAGGAAGTCTAAGTCTAAGCTAGGTTGGTAAGTAGTAGGTAGGTTGACCAAGGGTGACCAAGGTTAATTCAAGGCTAAACATTTTGAGTTTTATAACTTTGTGTTAAATATAATTAGTATAAAAAAATGTGGGAGCACAATGGATGAAAACTTGAACCCCAAAGTAAAGGTGAAAGGTTCAAGTCCTCATTTTTGCAACCTATGATACCTAGGCCACTTGGCTTAAGTTAAGTAACCTAGTGTAAGCTTCTTGGGCTAGGAGTCCAACATTTGTTTTTTATTTAGGTCATCTAGTCTAGGTTGTTAAACATAAATAGTTAGTTTAATTAAATTAAACTAGGTTGATTTTTGGCTAGGTGAGTTAAGCTAGGTTCACTAGTAGAAATCTTGTCATTTGCAACCAGTCACTATGCAACTGACATGCAACTAGTTGTCGTTTGTAACTATCTTGATCATGTTTGCAACTAAAAATTTGGTATTGTATAATTTTTGGGCCATACAATTATGTGTGCAACTAACATGCAACTAAATGTGTACAACATGGACACGTGTCATAAAAATAATGGCCTAAACTTATACATATTTAAATACTATATTTAATATATCTATATAAGCTATATATAATAGTATTATGTACCTTTAATATTAAGGTTAACCCCATGTTAACTTAGGCTAACCTAAACTAACCATGGCTAAATTTATTAGATTAAACCAATTATGGCTAAATTAAATTAATTTGAATTAACTATGGCTCTATTAAATTAGGCCAAACTAACTATGGCTGAATCAAGCTAGGCTAAATTAAATTAAACTATATTAATTATGGCTAAACTAAATTATGCTAAATTAAACTAGGCTAAAATAAATATGGCTAATTCAAGTTAGGCCAAACTAATTATGGCTAAATTAAATTAAACTATATTTATTGTGGCTAAACTAAATTAAGCTAAATTAAATTAGGATAAAATAAATATGGTTAAATTAAATTATGCTAAAATATTTATGGCTAAACTAAATTAGGTTAAAATTGACAATGGTTAAATTAAGTTAAGTTAAACTAATTATTGTTAAACTAAATTATGTTAAATTAAATTAAACTAAACCATGGTTTAAATATGTTTGCCTTTATTTTATTTTGAAATATTTTTTCAGAAAATGTACATTTGATTAAACAAAAAAAATTATTTAAAATCAATTAATATGATAATATTAAAATTTTATTATAAATAATCATAATTATTAATTAAGTGTTTATTATAATTATAGTGATAATCAATTATATATATGTAATCAATAGGTATTAT
>Ga0209611_10004105_pt1 | contig 25016 bp, 9 predicted proteins | sample S1TSphgellanicum_3_FD_187693 | JGI IMG/M metagenome (GOLD analysis project Ga0209611, IMG submission 187693) | Host-associated microbial communities from peat moss isolated from Minnesota, USA - S1T2_Fc - Sphagnum magellanicum MG (SPAdes) (version 2) | ecosystem: Host-associated > Plants > Peat...
CAAAAAAAAAAAAAAAAAACTTAGCCACATACTTTCTTGGGTGAAAACATAGTCAAAGGAGCCAAGGGTGCCAAGGTAAAAATCCTTTTCCAAGGTGACATGTGACGTTTTTGTTTTGGTTTATAATTTTATAATTTGTATTTTGGGTACCCCCTTTAACACTACATTTTAGATATAAATACATTTTTTATTACAAATTGATTTTATATCATGTATATTATGCATTCATGCCCTCTATCAAATAAACATGAACAACTTTTATTAAAAGCACATTTTCAAAATTCATAATTTTTTAGGGTCAAAAGCACTTTTGAACTAAATGTGCTCAAATCGATTATAAAAGCAATTTTCATTAGTTCAAATCTTTTTTCCTTTCTAATTATCAATGTTAAAATCCTTTCCAATTTCCAAAAGGAATGGTTCACATTTGGTAAAGAAAAGGTTGTTTGAAAAAAAAATAGAGACTATCCACTTTCACCAATCTACTCCCCACAAAAGGCATCTAATTCCAAACCACTTTGAATGACATGTGATGAACACATGCACTTTAACACATTTAAACCTTGTATTAATGTTTCTTGTGTTTTCTTGTGTTTTAAAAACACATAATAGAATCACAAAACAACCATCATGTTCCCTCAATGTGCAAGTGAGTTCTTTTGATTTGTGTGTGCATGTTTTCATGTGTATGATTTTCTTCATTGTAACAATGTTAGGTGCCAGTCTTGTAATGCATGACAAACATTACAATAAAATGTGTCCATGTTCATTATGTGATTTCATTGGATTTTGAGTGAATCCATTAGTCCCCATTCAATGGGGACAAAGGATTCACTAGTCCATTGAACAAGAACTAGAGAACTACATCCACATTCTGTAGTAGTGAAATTGTGCACTTGTATTAACATCACAACAATTTGAATATATTGAAATTAGAACATTAAAATAAATGCTACGTATTTACATAATTCAAGATAACTTTGCCAATACAAATTTAGATTCATCTTATGTATTCTCTTACCCATCTCCAACAAAACATTGGGCCATTAGATTGAACATTTTACACTTTCAACATACCCACCATGTCAACACAAGCATAAAGCCTTTGCACCATTCTTTGATGTCTTTTCTTGTGAAATATCTCTATGGCAAATGATTGTTATGATAAGTTCAACTTCTATTACAAACATGGAGCCAAATAATTCCAAGCTTTTGTTTAATTTTTTGTCTCGACCAAAATTATTATTCATTTCCTTAAAATCCAACACCTTACTAATTCTTACACCCACTCTAACATTTTGGGAAGTTGAACTCTTTTTTTTTGGGTTTTTGGATCATTTTCATAGCTTTGTAAATTGGCAATAAGATGATTAATGGTTTTTTGTTTATTTGAAGAAATTCACATTTAGTGAAAGCATAATCAATTACACACAAAAAGTAATTTTCAACAAGTTTTTATGAAATCATATGTTGTTTAACACAAATGCAAGAAAGTAAAGTTGAAACCTTTTCAATCATTGTTAATCCATCATGCCTTCCAATATAAGGTTTGAAAACCTTTAAAATCATACAAGTAGGTAACAAATATTTTTGAAATTAGTTGGTGAATACAATGTTCAAAAATGATTTTACCTTATAAGTGGGTAGATTCAAACTAAAAAGAGACAATATACATGTAATCAACGCTTGGTTTTTCATGCTTTTATTTTTAGAATTGTATTAATGTTGTAATTTAAAAAAAAATTCACATAACAATGTTTCAAATATTATGAAAACATGTGAAATAATTTGGAATGAAGATAATGAAGATAAAATATTCAAAAACATTCCTAAAACATTGTAGTTCTAGTTTTTCTATTTGTTTAATAAACTCCTAAATAATTCCCAAGTTTTGAAAATGAAATAGTTTTGAGGATATTCTTTAAACACATATTTATGTAATAGTATAATGCAACATCTTTTTGGGACATAAGAAAATTCTAATTTTTTTTCTCAATTTATAAATGAAACATTCCTAGGATATCTTTGGAAATATTTTAGAATAAACAATTAGTTAAGTAGTCACTAAAGGGGCACTCTTGGCTTTTTTTTAGCTTGAATGTACCCAAGTTTGATATATTATGACCATAATATGAAAAAGTTGAATGTACATGAAATACATTCTATTTAAACATTAATCGTAAAACTAGAAAAATCCACTATTTCATCTACTTGTATTTATTAAAAAATTTAAGAAGCTATTTAAATGCATATTGAACATGAAACTTTATAATATCATTATTATAATTTCTCAAAAAGTTCATATTGATCATTGAAATAAATAATATTTTAAAGTTTCATGTATCAATGTTATTTCCAATTAGGCTAACAAGGATCAAAAGTTTTTTAATTGATTGTGCATTTTCACCCTACCACATAGTAAAATGTTTTCAAATCTTGTTTTAAATAAATACTAAGTGTTTGAACAATTGGTTTTATTAATATCATGGCTAAACTCCATGAAAATGTTGAACTCTTCAATGATGTAATCCAAAGTGAGCATGCAATAGGTCTTTTTGTTTCAAGGCATTTATTTGCCTCTTGGAATTGTTATGACCACCTAAAGAACCCCATTGCAACAAACTTGACACAATAAATGACTACATGTAAATTTGTGAATATTTCAAATAACATATTAAATTCCATAAGCTATTAAATGTTTATCATATGGGTGTAATCACAATAAAATAAGCCAAATACAATTGTTGATTGAAATGAAAACCAGACCTACATTATTTTTAAAAATAACCATTTATTATATTTAATGAAATAATTATCCATCCTTTGGAATTGTGTTTGTTTGCTTGAGAAGTTGAAAACCCATGAATGTGAAGTCATGTCATTGTGTTTTTAAGGTCCTTTGTCATACACTAAACCCTTGTTGACATGGTGCTTTTCAACACCTTAAAAATTGAATATGTTATTTGTTATTCAAATAAACATTAAATGTTTTCAAATTTATTGTGAGTTCTAACATACTTCATAAGAAGGGCGACACATGTTGATTCTTTTAGGTGCATGTCCAAGGATGTTGCTAATTTTGATTTCAAATGTCTTTAATTATTACAATAGTTTTAACATTATGATCATGGTCAAATTTGTTTTGTAGATTTGATTATAATGTAAGGCTTGATGTAATTTTAAATTTTAAAATTATAATATGGGTCATATTTGGTTTCTATATTATATCAAATCTAAATATCTATTATTAAAAAAACCTATATTTAAAAAATATTTTTTGTGTTTAATAAATCAATACATGAAGACCACATGTACATTATAGTCCTTGGTAATGACTCTGACATTGTCATTAGGTATTCGCTCTGTTTATTGTGATTGTAATCATATATTTAATTTTGGCCTTATTTGTAAACATAAATACCAACCACATTGATTTGCAACTATAAGTTTTAATGAGTTGTTCAATGCATGATAGACCGATTGTTTTCTCTATCATAAACATCACTCAACATATTTTCCACGTCCAAATGTATTATTAACCAATTGTGTCAAAAACTATGGATCCATTGTGATAAATGGCATGCAAAGTATCTTTCTACACTTATCAAATTTGAATATTTTCAAAACCTCACAATTTTACTTTGATCATATGCATAACTATTTACAATATTTAAGATACTATGTGGCTAGTCACAATGCAAGATACATGATACATTTACAAAATGGTTTAAAAAACCATTCAAGATGCATGAACATGTACCAATCACATGGAAAGAAGTGGGTGGAACAACTTACCAATCAAGGACGGTTGAATAAAAACATGTTGTCAACATTGATAAAATTTGAGAAAAAGCCAACATTTCCATATTCTCAGTAGTAAAGATATCAAAATGCAACCTTTGAATTGGTCCGTGCAACCATCACAACAAGAAATTGTTCAAAAAACTCTAGTTCCTCCAATTCAGTTAGCTCTAACTGGCTTGTTATCAATATGTTTGCCATGCTACCTCCCATCCGCCCCAAATAGGTTTGGTGATGATAAACCCTAAAGCCATCACCAAAAATGAAACCCCCTTATTCTGAAAAGCATATACTTTTTGAACTAATACTAGCTCTCCTTATTGGCTGAGGAGGCTTTCTCTTTCTCACTTTGTTCCTCACCATTTTTGGCCTTTGCCACTGATAAGGGCCTGAATTGTGGGGACAGGGTCTAGTTTTCCAAATGATCTGGTCCAACCCCACCTGTTTAACCTTAAGAAAAGGTGCATGTTTCTTTGATTTTGTTCTTTCAATAACACCAGTTCCTAGGGAGGGCCCAACAAAGCCGAAATACTTTCACACAAAAAATACATGTACCTACCTCTCAAGTTCTCCAAGTAGGGGGCGGTGGGGGACCCAACACTAGCTGTGCAGCTTTATTGATGAAACAAATTAGTTCTTTTTCATTTGTGTCAAGAAAAAATGAAAGGAAAAAAAGTTCACACGATGGAATGATTTGGAAGGGCCAGGGAAGTGGTGGCGCTGGATGAATATCACCACTGTTGTTGGGAAAAGATGGTAAGTACTTTCATTAGAAGAAGAATCTCGAACTTGAACACTATTCAACTAATTGACTAGTTTTAAAAAACCAGGGAGAAGCAGGTCGATTTGGTAGAGAACCCAAAACCCAAAAGATTGGCCCTGGAAGAAAGGGGCACAGTGAACCAGCACCCACCAGTGCACCCTCTACTGGATGTCCGTTATTACTCACTTGTGGATGAACCTCGACTGAGTTGATATTTGGTTTCACCTTGGTAACTAATTCTGTAAGAAATATGTCTGATATATAGGTAGATATGTAGGAAAATAGGCAACTGCCAGGTAAGTAGATGGTTTATACATATGTAAGGGCTGTTTACACTACCTGACTTCTAACAACTTGCTTGTGGGTTGTTAGTGGGTAGGTAGTAAAAAAAGCAACTGAGCCAACCACCATGGTTAGCTACCGAGCTGGAACCGAACAGAAAACTGTTTCCTGACCACTTAGCATCCATCCTTCATGGTGCGCTGGTGGGTGCTAGGTCACTGTGGCCGGAAGAAAGCAAAAACACTGTCAAAGACAAAGAGAAACAGGAAAAACGTGGGGGGCGGGAGGTAAAAGTGATGCCGTCGTTTCAGTTGTTGCGGATTTGATCATTCGACCTATGAGAAGGCAGACTCTTTAACAAACAAGATTCCAGGGGGGTATTGGATCAGAACAAGCCACCGATTGGTGGATACTCTGAAACCAGAGTTCATTCCACCAATAGAACTTGGGCTGTACCTTCTATTTACGTTCCAAAGTGCAAAAGCAAACAAGAAAGCTCTCTAGACAACAAGCCAAGAGGCCGGATGCTAGCTGTGACTTCACCCTCTGGTAAGATTGATGCTGTTGCCTAGATCCTTATCCGAATCTGTCCTATAAACAAAAAAACTAAGAATTTCTGATCTTATCGCGGCAGCTTTTGACTCATGATGCTATCCTTCCACATGAACTGCATGGTCAACTTTGTGTTTAGAGACTTAAAAAAAAATTAAGAGAAAAAACATTTTTGGGTTAAATGTTTTTTCTGGCATTGACTTCTTATCCTTCCATTCATTGGTCAAAGTGTGAAAACGTATTATTAAATTGGGATAAAACATTATATTCTAAGGGAAAAGCTTTCAAATGATATGAAAGTTAATCCATGAAAAGGATGAGTGTTTAAAAAGATTAGTAGGTGGCATAATATTATTGTTCTCAAATTATTAAATAATAATTTTTATTAGATCTATATGAAAGGGGTGAATGATTCATGAATTTTTCCTTCATGGGGGGTTGTGGGTGAAAATTTGAGATCATTCTTCATTTTCATGTTTTTACATTGCTATTTATTGTTTTAAAACATTATAATACAACTTTGTGTTTGACAAACCTATAATACAATAAATTCATATATTTTTGGGATTTTGAATGCAATCATAAGAAAAAGTAATAGAGTTTGATGAGTGTTTCTTGTAAGGTGAGCTTTTAAAGATTGTGATGAGCTCCTCTTTGAATGTACCTCACATAAAGACAAAGTTTTCAGTGCATGAATAATCCTAGTTCAAAGACATGCAAGTTTCACCTTTTGAATTGTGTGACATTTCAATCCTTTTAGTCTAGCTTTGTGGTAAAAGAAATTTATTTAAACATAACTCGTCCTTGGTTGCAAACATCCTATACTCTATTATGTGCCCATCAGATTATTAGTTTTTTTAAATTCCAAATTATAATAAGTATAAACAAATTATCTTCTATATTAGGGTTCCATTGATATATTTGTCCAAGGTTGGTCTCATCTAGGTTGCCTCTTTTTTGGGTTATTTGGAATAACTCTATGTCATAAAATTAAAAAAAAAGTTTCAATGTTGTACCTTATTGTTAGATATATATGGCCATTGTTAAACTAAGAATCCAAACTAGTGTTGGTTGGATGCAAATTCTTCATTAATTTTAAATCCCATTTTCAAAACTTGGATCGATAGTTTTTAATTTTGAAAAAGAAAAAAAAATTACCCACATTTGGATGGCAAACATTAAATAGGTGCAACGAGTTTGACACAATTATAGTACAATATAATACAATGCCCAATAGAAAAAAAAATTGTACTTGCAATGGGGGATGGTTAATATATATAATATTATTTTCAAAGGAAAAAACTAATGCAAGGGTTAGAATTACCCTTATAGTCCATAGGTCTTGGGTTCGAACCTTTTCCTGAATTATCTTTTTCATTTATGAACGAAATGGATGAAAATAAATTCTCCAAATGTAAGTAAAAAAAAGGTTTAATTTGTTCCCTAGGGAACAACCATGTTCCCAAAGGAACAAGGTTTGAATTGCCATGAAGAGCAACCATGTTCTTGAGGGAAAAATAACTTTTCTCCGACGACATGATTGTTCCCCAAAGAAAAGCCAACTTCCCTTGGGGAAGGGCCCAAATTCCTTGGGGAAACATATGTTACAAATCTTTTAGCAATCACAATCATTTGATATATTTTTTTATATAGACTTTTGACCTATCATTGGAAAGGCCTTGAAGAGAATTAAAACTTTGTAGTTGGAAACACTTTAATCATTATTCACATGAAAAAATTATGTTCATACAAAGTTTCAAACACATTTGTTGCCTGAGGGAACATGGTTGCTCCTTGGGAAAACCTAAGGGAACATGGTGGAACAATTTTCTCAAGGAAAAACCTAAACCATGTTCCCTTAGGGAGAAACCATGTTTCCTCAAGGAGTAATTGTGTTCAAAATTTTGTGTGAACATAATGTTTTCATGTGAATTTTGATTGAAGTTCTTTCAATCACAAAGTTGTAGCTCTCCTCAAAAGGTTTCCATTGATAGGTCACAAGCTTATATAAAAACAAATATATAACAACTATGATTGTTAAAAAAATCACAACATATGTTTCCTCAAGGAATTTGGGCCTTTTTCAAGGGGAAGTTCATTGTTCCATAAGAAAGTTGGCTTTTCCTTGGGGAATAATTATGTTCCATGGGGAGGAGCTTAAGTTGCCTTGGAGAGCAACAATGTTCCCTAGGGAACAAATGTGCTCTAAATTTGGTTTGATCATAATTTTTGCATATGAGTTTTGATAAAGTTTTTTCAACTACAAAGTTGTAGCTCTATTTTAAACCTTTCCAATTATAGGTCACAAGACAATATATGACTATGATTACAAAAGAAATTCAGAACATATGTTTCCCCGGGAAACTTGGATCTTTACCTAGGAAAAATTCATTGTTCCTTAAGGAAGGTGCCATTCTGCCCAAGGAACTTGGGCCCTCCCCAAAAAAAATTCATTGTTCCCTAGGGAAGTTGTATTTTTCACTTGAGAATTTTTTTTATTTCATTGAGAAGTTGCTTGGGACTGGCACTTAGTCTTCTTTTGCTTGGGGAAGTTACTTCTTAAAAGCAACTAACTTAAAAAAATTATTTAAATGTTTTACAAAAAAAATCATCGATTACATTTGTTGAAAAAAAAAATGAAAAAAAGATTGCGCCTTGAACCTTTCTGTTGAAAGGAAGATTCTAACCGGTACATCATATGATTTTTTTAAAAAAAATTATTGTGTAAGAAATATATTTACAACATGAATATTGTGCAGGTACAATAAAAAGAATCTGATTTTCTGACATTGTATTGCAGATGCATTGAACCCATTTGCCACATTTAATTCGTTTCACGTGTTTAATGCTTGCCGATTTGGAACCAAACTTCAAACCAAGCATGTACTGGGTTGCACCTGAACCCATATGCCACATTTAATTCGTTTCGCATGTTTAATGCTTGCCGATTCGGACCCGAACTTCAAACCAAGCATGTACGTGGTTGGACCCAAAATGGAGAGTTGGCCTTTCTAAAAACCAGACGCAGACCCAAAATTGGCCCCCAAATTTGTCATAATATGCCATCCTTTTCTATCAGGGCCACTAACACTCAATTAGCCGGTTTTAAAATACTGCGTACCACCTCACAACTCATCATTTTTAGTAGCATGGGCAGTTGGATTCACACACAATGACCATTCCTACATTTTTTTAGAAGTTATCCAACATGAACATTTATGATTCACACATGTAATATATATTTTTTGTGGTGGTAGCTCGTGGCTTTTTTTGGGGATCATCATCACAGCATCGAGTGACACATATCAACTTCTACTACTAAAATTTGTCTTCCTCAGCACAATTTGTTGCTCCATTTCTTAGCATCTTCGGAATCTACACAATGTGATCTCTCCCTATGCTTCACTGCTCTTGAACTACTCACTCATGGGTTCTATTACTATACTACTCTGGATTCAAGAATTAAGCCTTACTCTCCTCTGATCACTCCAATTCCTCACTGTACCTGAACATTGAATTGTTGAATCCATGGTCAATTGCATCATTACCATCAACGATGTCTTCAGTGATAGTTTGTAGCAACAGAGGTTTGTTGCAATGCTAGAGATGGCACATACAGCTCATTGTGAAGATGTTGCAATGGAGCTGATGAGCCACAGAACAAATGAAGAGCTGAGGTGGGAGATAATGCTGGCTGCAAAAAAAATTTGATGACTTGTTGGGAAATATAAGGAACCAATTAGAACCTTGGTTTTTTCATTTCGAACGTGTATGGTTTTACATAACATTGAATTAAAACAACCCTTTTTGAGGTGCTACCAAACATTTGGATTTAATAGAAATCTAAGAATTTAGAAAATTTTCAATTTTATTACCACTGGCCTACCACCAAGATACCAATTCTTTTCCTTAGGTCAAAGTTTTAGCTTCGAGTTCACTACAACTCAAAGGATCCGACTTTTCTCTAAAGTGACTTTTTCATGAATGCGGAGTGGTTACAATAATGTAAATCTCCCCCACCACCCCCCTCTGGGAAGAGTTGGTCAAATGTCAATTATGGGTTAATACACCAATCAAATAATTTAAAGTGGGGTAGCTAAAGTTCACTTGGACTAGCATAATAGATGGATCAACAAGAGGCCAAAGTAAATAAGTGTGGTGATTTTTTACTGTTCTGTTAGTAACAATCCAAGATGTACAACAACTATTGCTTGGTAATCAATCAATTCAAGTCACATCACATCAAAAAGTTTAAATGCCCACATATAGCGAAAGAAAGCTAAACTGTACTGTAAGTGCCAATCACATTCCTATTGTTCAAAATGAAGAACCTTCATTGAAGGTAACTGTGTTTCACGCAACCTAACTTGGAAGATTTGCCATCCGTGATCTTAAGAATTTGTAGGACCCAAAAAGAGATCAGGGAAACAGGTGACAAGACATACCATAGCCCAAGGTCAGTTTCCAGATGGATAAGACGATTTTTTTTTTCAAAAACTAATTCGTTTTTATAAAATTGAAGTTATTGATTTTTCCTGATCTACAATTATATTGTCATATGAGGGGTGAAATTATTCAGGTTGTAGCCTGTGATAATTATGATGGTTTTCAACACCTTGTTTCATATTTTTCCCCGTTTCAATATTTTAAAAGATTAATTAATGACAAAACTCACCCTAAGGTAAAGTAAGTTTAGGCTACCTTAACAACTTGACTTCAAAATTAGATTTCCTCTCTCTAAGTGACCATGATGAAAGAGGGTGATATATAAATGCTGGGCAAAAAATATTGAAATAGACCAATATGGTTTATGGAGGGCCCAAGCATGGGCTGGCTAAGTAGTAAAGAAGAATATTCACTGTTGGATTCTTCCACCAGACAAGCTTCCAACTGGCCAGAAGCCTTGTAGGTACTGGTCTCTAACAAGGGATGCTAAAAAGTTAAAAAGAGTCCTAAAATGTTTGCACATACATGAATGAGTCAGTTTTGGGGGGGGGGATGCTCTGCTTCGACGCTGCCATAGTTAATTACAACTGGATTTATTTAAGCAGGCTCATCCTGATGAAACAACATACTCACCTAATTTTTCTTGTCTCATTCCATGAGAAAATGAGGCCAATTTCTTCCCTCCAAGATCATGGGAATGCTGTCGCACTCCACATTGTGGTTGTTGTTATGAAATTCTGATCACAGTTACCTTTTGGAAAAATAAGGGTATAAAGAACGACAAGAAGACTGGACCAATTCTAAGAAACCGATGAAGGGGGCCCAATCCAGACCCAGCTGATGGTTTCTTTGTGGCTGGAATATGCGTTACCTATGACTGATGTTCAGCACAAAATAATTCCAAAAGTTCTCCTTGAAAAAAGGGAAAATGCAAAGGTAAGCACCTTTGTGCTTTTATTTTGGGGAGTGCACAATGTTTCAATAGAAAATTGTGATGGGCTTATCAAAGTGACTCTTTAAAAAAAAACTAAAAAAAAGAAAAATTGGGTGCAACTCCCCCCCCCCCATCCCTGATGTTCCTCCCCTTTCCTTATTTGATATAATTCTCGTGACAGGAGGGTGTTCGGGAACTTGATGTTCCCTTTGTGGTTCGCCTTCTTAGGTGGTTCTTTTGTCTTCTTGGACGTGGGTCCATCCTTTTGTTCTTTATATTCCCGCCTTTTTGTGTGCTCTGATTTATAGGCAGGTGCTTTGATTTATTTATGATTGGCAGGGTTTCATCATTTTGCTCAATAGTAGATCAAATGAATTTTGACACTGTTCCTTGAAACAAGGCTACTGTTAGTAATGTGCCCATCTCCACCTCTGGTTGCAATATGTTCAAACTGGATGAGAGTTGCAGAAATGTTTAGGTCAATTTTCTTGTCCTGAAAAAGGACAAGTGTTGACATAGAGTCCATGAACAGAGTGATGTACATCACAATGCACTGACACCTGCAAAGTTTATTGTTCTTGAGATCTTTTTTGGATTCTGGTGTTCCCACAAGGTTCCCAATGATGCCTTCCATGTGCTCTTCAAGTTTCCATGTGTTGCCCAATCTGTTCCCCATAGCACCACACTTTATCCCATCTTTTGCTCACATGTTTACCCTCATAAATTAAATAGCTTACCCAAATGAAAGGCTATTTTGAGGGTACTCTTTTCTGGGAATGCTCATAGTATGAATATTTTTTCGGTTTACAGCCAATAAAAGAGGCCCATAAAATTATGATTATAATTATAAAGGCACACTTTGAACTCGTCCCCACAACTAATTGATACCACTAACAATAGATACACTCATGGAAAGGTAGCTATGAAAAGCTCACACAAAAAGACAATAGGTAGGCCATAGCAAGATTGGATCAGTGATTCAGTGACCAGCCAATAAGCCACAAAGGTCATCTTCTAATTCACAGCCAGATGTAGTTAGTAGATAAGTTACATCAGGTCAGTTACTAACGAATGAAATCGGTGCACAGTTTTTTAGTTGCAGTTGCTGTTTTTCAGTTGCCTAGTTCTTAGTTACATTTTCTTTGGGCTTTCTTTGTCTTGTTCGAGCTTGGTACTCCGTGCTTATGTAAACTATTGGATGTTACAAGTTGTGGTCCATGTGAGTTTGGACACATAATTCCAAATTAGCTCGTGGGGATATGTTTGACACCAAAGACTAGATAATATTGCGACCATAGAGAAAGAATAAAATGGGGATCTTTGAGGAGGAAACCCACAAGGGGAAGCCCCAAAAAATAGGCCCAAAATTAGCAAAAGAAAAGGAAAATTGGGATGTTTGAAGACTAGATAACAGTGCAACAAAAAATAAGCCAATGATATCTCTCCTGATTCCAAACTGGCTTCCCATTGGTTAGATTCAAAAACTGGCACGTATCTTACTGTAAGCTTACCCGAGGGAAGCCTAGGGTGAACCAGCATGTACGCTGGTACAATCGTCAAAATGAGTGTTGGCCGGATATCACATTTCAAGGATCACCTGGGATACCAATAAGGGGCTGTTTGCACTAGGGGCCGTGGGCCATGGCCTACAGAACCTCATGGTACCTCACTTTTTGGATGAGACCTTGGGCAGACCCATGGGCCATGCCTCAAGGGCCTGTCTTCACAGTTTAAACCCAATTTGGGCCACCCACAGTTTTTAATAAGAAATATTTTGATAAAAAAAACTTTGGAAATCTGGTTGCCCTAACTTTTTATTCATCTCTTATATCTTCTTTTTCTCTCTCATTTCTTCTTTTTTTTTCTTTTTTTTTCATTTTATCTTTTTTTGTTCCTTCCTCATGTTTTGTACCTTTCATTAACAATCACATGCCATTGATAGAGAAAAATATGAATACTTGTTATCTTGACTACACATGCATAGGGTATGAAATGCATACTTCTTCATCGCATCTCTAATTTTAGGGTAAGAAATGGAGAAATATGCATTGTTTGTAGTCATGTGTGAATCCATGTGGAGGAAAAAACAAATTGTTTGGGCTTTTGAAAGGCAAAGTGGATTTATAGATCAATTTTCGCTTGGTTCTTACACTAAAAACATGTTCGAGAAAAGGATTAACGTTTCTCATGGTATTCACAATTAGGTTCCTATTTGAGAAAACAACATACATTTATTAGAAATCCAATTTTGATGGAAGATAGGGTTGCAATGTCCTTAATATGGTGAGGAAGTGGGAATGGTTTACAACTAGTGGGCAATCTATTTGGAGTAACCAAAGGTACTATTTTAGTGATTGTAAACGAGTTTTGTCACATGATAAAGTTGCATTTTCCAAAATTGTTATGCAATTTCCAAGTGAGTATCAATTTAGGGTTTTGTCAAAAGATTTTGAAACTTTACATGGAATTTCACACATCCCCATTCTAGCACCTCTCATAGGAGGAGAAGACTAGTATTGTAGGAAGTCATTTCATTCTATTCTATTACAAGGAATTGTTGATACAAAATGTGTGTTGTGGATTATGAATTTGGTTGGGTTGGTAGCATGCATGATTGGATAGTTTTCCAACTTACAAAAGTTGCAGAGATGTGTATTCAAAGCAAATTTCTACCATGCAAGTTGATTGGTGATGTAGCATATTTGGTGAGGACATGGATTTATTGCCCATTCAAGGGAGTATTTGATTTAGCTTTGGAAGAATACAAAGCAAATTGGAATTTTATTCAATCATTAACACAAAGGTTTGTTGAATGAACATTTGACATTTTAAAGTGTAGGTGGAAGATAATCATGAAACATATGGATTGTTCATTGTATTCTATCTCGGATGTTGTTTCTACATGCATAATTTTGCATAATATATGTGTTTTTGTCAAAGGATGCTTTTGATAGGAGTTGAATTGAAAAGGCTAAGAAAGAGTTATAGAATTGATTACCTCAAGGTGAGTTGAGAGAAGTATTTGAATTACATGGTGAAAGGGTTTTTCACAAGAGTTAGGGGCATAATTGAATCATGCTTACATATGGCAATTCCAAATGTAGAAGGACGATGGCTTGTGCATGAGAATGAAACCTAAGCTTGGAGCTTTGAGATTGGAAATTAAAGTTTAATGTGATTTTAATCCACTTACATGGATGAATATGTATGTAGATGAATGATTTCATATGGATGAATTTCATTTATGATTTGGATTAAATAAATAAATCATTGGATACATTTATCCATGGTTGGAAGATAAATAAATTCAAAATTATTTATGTTCATCCTCAGTTGTTGTCCAAATATTAATATCTCAAATTTGAATGTCATTTGATAATGATGGATATTGAAATTTTGATAGTAGGGGAAAATACGATGTTGGGACCAAAATCATTTAAAATTTTTTGTTTAAGAAATCATTTTCATGAACAACGTGAAGTAATTCAAAAAATATTTTCATGGAATGAGTGTCCCCCCCCCCCAAAGCCCAATTGTTGTCAACAACATTAAATATGTTTACCTTGTGGAAAATTGGGTGCTTTGAAAATAAATGATTATTAAAAAACCCCCATTGTCATGTATGATAATAGGTTGTTTGAAAAAATCTAATTAAAGTGCTTAAAACTGAATTTTAATTTATTTCAAAGCCCATTATTACTAATGACATTGTGTGGTTTTAAAATATTTAAAACAATCAAAACCAATTGTTGTTGACAACACTGGTTAAATTTGAAAAAAATCATGGCACCCTTGACATGTAATGAAAAAAAGACACCCCTATTGTTGTTAATGATAGTTATAGGTAGGTTTGAAAAAAGTTGTGGCACCTTTGGAGGAGGGGGAGGAAAGAACCCAGTGTTGTCAATGACACTCCCCGTTAGTTTGCCCAAAATAATAATAATAATTTAAAAACAACAATGACCATGGGATGAATGCTAGCATAATAATGGTAACATAGTCAAAACATTTTTAAAATAATGACATTTTAAACCATAGCCATGAAATACATCTATAATGAAATTTACATCATATTATTCAACAAGTGTTAAATCATATATAATTAGATTATGTTCATGAAGCTTTAGTTAATTAAAATTATGGAAACAAAAAAATCCATAAAAATTTAATGGTAAATTAAAATATTCATCCATAATTCTAATGGAAGTTTTATTTATGAAAAAATGTATTAAATGCAAATTTTTTTCATCCATACATTAGATGAATGAAAAAAATTGTTCAGCCATAATGAGGATGCTACTTACATTCATCCCCATGTTTACTTCTAGGTTTATTAGTATAACATTCATTTTTGCGGATAAATTCTTGGGTTTTACTTGCATGTGTATAAAGGAAAAAACATTTTACCATCCTAGGTTCCAACTCTAGGCTTTGGGCTAAGGCTTAGGCTCATGCAGTAGTTTGCCTCATGTAAGGATGTGAATATATGAATGCTCAAACATTCTTGATTAAAAAAGATGAAGTAGATGAAGATTTATTACATGACAAATCAACATATAGTTTTGCCAAAACACCTTGGAGTTACAACTAAAATATCAATCTACTTTGGTTTTTTTTTAATTCTAAAATTCATGTTAAAATTAAAAGCATGAATGAGTAAAAAGTTTTAACTTGTGTACAAATGTTGCCATATCTTCATCCATGTTCTTCAATAAAGTTGAAGTTGCTTGAAAGGTTGCCATTAACTTTTTGAAATTGGTGATGACTTGCTCCAGGAAGCCTTCCAATTTGTCGATCTTTCTTAAGCTTGTTTTCTTGTTAGCACTAAATAAGGCCAAGGCTTTTTAAAGGCCCCAATGGCCTCAATTGTAATTGTATTTTTACTAAATCACAAAAAAATTAGAAATGTATGTTAAAGAGGTAAGATGATTATATTATTTTGGATGAACAAGGCATTAAGGATAAGGATTGATCATTGGAAGTTTAAATTTTGAATTCTTGTTTAGTTTTGAATCATGTTGATGGTGACTTTGGGACTGCCCCAAAAATGGGAATTCTGGGAAAAGGATTTTCATTCTTAGACACAATTTTGGAGTAAAGAAATAGATGTCGATATTTTGTAGTAGAAATTACACATTTTCTTTTTGATATATGACATATTTTATTTTGTTATTTTGATTTCATTTCAATAGAACATGGATTTTTTTGGTATTTTGATTGAAGTTTTTAGTAAACCAAAGAAGTACAAACTTTTGCAGTGATTTTCATATTTGTATTGTTATGTGACTTTTGTATAATATCAAAAATATAATGAAATGAATTGTAATTTTGTTTTTGGATTTTTCTACATTGTATTTTGAAGTGCAAATTTTGGTGTTTTAATGAACTATAGGGGCATGTGTGTTTAGAATCAAGGTAGGAATTATGAATGTGTGCATATTGTAGTGCAAATCTGTTGTTATAGTAAGTGTTGAATAATTTTGTAAGAATTCAATCCACATTTATCAACATACCTTGCTTTTTGGCACTTTTGGAAAACTTTGCATCCATTTCTCCTTGAATTGCAATCAAAGTGTCCACCTCAAGATCTTTCCACTTCACACCATTGTTTTTTTCTTCATTAGATTTTGAAAAAAAATCTTTCTTCTTGGTAGCCACCCTTGGTTTCTTTCCTTTGCCATTCATATTGGTTGGTTGACCCTTCTTTTTTTGTATAGGTTAGCTAAATTCGTCTTTCTTGATCTCCTTGATTTTTAAAATTTTGTCCACAAAATTTGAACATTGTGAAAACAAAATAGGGGCATGCACTTCAAAACATTTTATATGATTTTCATTACAAGGGATCCTCATGTGTGAAGGTTGGGAATTCCTTCCTATTGGTTGAAATGTATTACAATTAGACATTATAAAAAATGGTCCATGGTCGGAAGAGGCATCTTAAACATCTTTTGGAATTTTTGATTCCACCTTTGTGATTGTGAATAATTTTTATAATCCATGGGTCAACAAAAATGTAAAAAAAATTTAACAAGAAATGGTGCTTCCACACTAATAGGAGTCACGCTTCCCCATTTGGGTGATTACTTACACATAATATTCCTAAAATATTTTAGGAATCTTTCATTTGAATGTTGGAAAAAATCAAATCTAACTTAATAAAACGTTGCAATATATTATTAGGAAAATATTTGTTTTAAAAACCTCCTTCAAAATATGTCATGTTTAAGTAATCTCACTAAAAATAAAAATGGTTACAATGTCAATGAGTGCTTATGAATATTTTATATTCATTAATTTCATTTCAAATTATAACACATGTTTTTCATAATAGATGAAATCATTGTCATGTACACAAACTAAAAACTTCCAACAGTAGTATATTTTTGAAACACAAACATCAAAAACTAAGCACTAGTTATGCATCCCATGGCTTTTGCTATTGTGGATGCACCCAAGTTGCACTATACACAAACAATTCTAATCTAACAAGCTTCAATAACTCAAAGAACATCAAAAAGATGATTAGGGGAAAGAAACATGATCCTTTTGTTCTTATGGTGTTTAGGGTTTAAAGAGTTGTAATTTAAGGAAAGACAATTTTTTTTCCTCTAATAATGTTTAACTTACCTTCAAGGGCAATAATTTTGTGGGGGGGGGGCCACCAAAAAATCCTCCAAATTTTTTCTAATAAAAAAATTAGAAAACTTAATGGGCAACAATTTTGTAGGGGGGGAATTCTAAAACTTTTTACCACATTTATTTTATTTTAAAATGGAAAAATGATTTTTTAATGATTGTGTTTAAATTTTAAGGGAAAACTTTTGTTGGGAGGGGCCAAGGGGAGGGGGGCCATTGTCTCATTTTACCTTTTTTGGTTTTGAAATAAGAAGAAAAATTTGATCCCATTTTGTTTCTTTTAAGGGTGGCAATTTTGTGGGGGTGGCCATTAAAAATTCCATCCAATTTTACTATTCAGAAAAAAAATGATTTTTAATTATTGTGTTTAAGCCTTAAATGGAAACAAAATTTGAAAAGCCACCAAAAATTCCCTCCAATTTGATCTTTCAAAAAATATATATTTAAAAATAATATCATAAATACCAGGGTTTTTGCTATTTTCATTAGGCCCACCTTTTAAAGGTAGGCTTAGAAAATACCCCAAGGCCCTGAACAACATTGTCCACAACTATCCATGTAGATTTCCAACAAGTTTTTTCATCCAAAGTCATTTTCTTGGGCTTGGGCCCTAAACTACCTTAATGTAAACTCAAATTGACCACCCTTCATAGTTTGGACCAATGATAAATTTTAGATTTGGGTGGTCCCATGCTTAAACCATGTAGTGTAAACCATTCCTAACGCATAATTTGTAAAAACATTAACAAATGGATATGTGTTGAATTTTTTTCTATAATTTATTGTCAAGGTAGATATGGATTCAAGTCCTTTTTTTTCTTTTTGCTTTTGGCTGATATGGATTGTTGGATTTTAAACTCAAACTAACTATAAATACATACAAAGGTTGTGCATATTCAAAATTTGGATGCACCATTTTTTCCCAATGAAATAAGAGCATATTTTTATCTAATTATATATTGAAGCACCTTGTGAAAGAATTGAATTCAATAGAAATTTTCCCACCATAACACAAATCCCTTAGTTCAACCACACCCCATTCAAAACCAACCAATTACCACACACAAAAACCCACACCTTTGAAATTACTTGATCCATATTTAACTCCTATAAATCAAGTCCTTCCAAGCCTTCTTTTTATACATGTAATTTAACCATATGTTAATGACATCAAAATGAAAAAAACAATAAATGATTCATTTGTTGATGAAAACAAAAAGTTAAGCTGAATAGGAAAGTTGAATACTTGTGCATCCTTTTATTAACATATACATGCAACTCCTTGACATATTATGGTTCTTCAATCAAATCATAGTTGTCATCTACCAAAGATTTTTCAACTTTGAATCAATTCTTCATGCATGCATTATGTGTGTAATAAAGGTACAAATAATTGGGTCAATTTATAACCATTGTGATGATTTGATCAAGTTTCATTTGTAAACAACATTGTTGCAAAGTTGTCAATACCCAAGCAAAATTAAACATTTTTTGGTTTCTATCTACATCTTGGAATGCCAAGAATATGTTTGGCCAAAGATGCCATGTTTGGAAACTACCCTTCATGGTGATACTATGAAGCAAAAGGTCTTCACATGCAACTTGGAGTACAAATAACCTCTTGAATAGAGATAATTCTTTAGTGCCAAGTGCTCATGAAGACTCCTCAATGGATGCTCCAACCCTAAACGTGTTCCTATCATTTTCAAGTTCATCATTAAGTCTAGCAAGTGTGAATACTTCAACAATAAGGTTCAGGCAATCAAAGCATGTCATGATAAGGGGAATGAAAAATTTCACAGCATATTAAGAAGTAAGATAAATTGCATGCCCATGTTTCACATAATATTTTGCAGCTCATAATGATTTGGATCAAAGATACAATATTATGGCAAACATGTTATGAACTTGGTCCAAATCAAAAGTTTTCATAAACTAAAGAAAAGGTTTTAGAACTTGCATAACTTCTTGCCACATGTTTTTTTTGGAAGAAGAAGAATTTGGAATAAAATTGGTTTAGACCTTCTACCCATTTGATACTTGCACCATTTTAACTTCCAACTTGATTGTTAAGGTAATGGTAGTAGTTAAGGCATTAAATAATAGCCAATGACTCTAAAATTGGTTAATCACACAAGTTGGGACAACAGGGTTTAAGCATGATGTGTCACCTATCCAATAACCCACACATGGGCCTTAAATGTTCTTTCTTATAAAATGCCATCTTTTTTTTTTTTGGTAAAACATGATGATGGTAAATGTTTCATTTCAAGGTCTTTTCAACCATAATGACTTTGGATCGATATAGGGTTTGATAAGGGTTTTACATTTCCAATGCCACATCCCACTATCAATGCAAGCTTTTCCCCATTTTTGCCTCCTCTTTTTTGAGTTTCTTTGTCCATGTAATTGTGTTTTGTAAAGTAGCTTGTGCATTTTTCACACTCACATGTTAGACCTACAAAAGTTGTGTCATTGTTTGTAACTCTTGAATTCTAGAAACATTTTCATCTTTTATAGTTATTAACATGCCCTATACATCACATGACAAAAAAAATATTTTCATAAACCTTGAAAAGCCTTAGAAGTTCATAATCAATGATGGATGCAATGTTGATGCCATGGCTATCATGCTAAACATTGTTTTTCACTAATGCAATCACACAATGCAAATCAACTCAAAATTTGACAACAATGATTCATTTGTTGCATAGTCATGTTATGTCCAATTGTTTGATTGACTTCAAATAAACCCATAATAACATATAGAGGGGTCAAACATCCATTCAATAAGTTTATCACCAAAGTAAATGAATTCACATTACTTCTAGACATCTAAAGATCAAAAACTTGTAGGAGCAATAATTGCAAATGCAAGCTTTGGGAGTACCTAAGAGTCCATGAATTTTTAACAATTGTAAGAAGCAATTCATTTATAAAGAAACAAAACAAGCACATTGACATAACACTAAATTTCTTAGCTAAATATATTTTTAGTGAAAAACACCTTCGAACCTTTACAAATGTAAAGAAATAGATCTTTGAGACACTTGACATTATCAAATGCTTGTTCTTATTTACAAACAATAAGTTGTAACATTTCTAAGTTTTACAAGGAAATCTTCATTCATAACAAAAAGAAAAATGACAAATTAAAGTTTAAATGTGTGATTTCCAAAATGCAATTTAAGGTTGTATAGTTGCAAGTTGTGATCCTTCAATTTTCATCAAGCTATCATGTTCCAAACACATGTTTTTTACATCCAAAATGCTACCCATGTCATGTTTGAGGTCACATCTTCAATTGCAAGTGGTCCATTAACCCCATTGACATTCTCAAGAATGATGACATTGACTTTTTGCATCCATGGTGTAGAGGTTTCAACCTCCTGTGAAAGTTTAGACCAATGTTGTGTAGGTATTAACTTTTGAACATACTAATTAGTCTTCATATTTGATTTTTTTTTTCATACTTGCCAAATATGGGTATTGAGCATTTAAAGAAATAAATCATACTAGTTTGGTATTGGTATAAGGCTAATAGTACCTGAAGTCATATTCAACTAATATGTTTTTCAATACCCATATTCATATCAATATTATATAACTAGGTTGCACCCTATATACCTACACAACACTAGTTAAAGTCCTTCCTGACAAAGTGCTTTATGATAGAAAGCTTGTTTGTAGCTCCTAACTGAGAATCCTTAGAAATCGTAAACCCTAGTAGTTCGTAATGGAAAACTTGGGTATCCCTAAATCTTAACCCATATATGCATATACATGTGCATGTCCAGATTCCGTAAACACTAAATAAAGAATATGCATAGGGTAGGATATACATATCCAAGATCCCATAAAATTTTAGCAATGCATATGCATGTTGCAAGTTGTCAATGACAGCAAATATACATATACACATAGGTCTATCAATTACCTATATCACCAAATATGGGAAAAGCACCAAAATCAAATATGCATTATGCATATCTAACATTTATGCATGTTGATAATTATAATTTTCAGTATATATGGTCAACATTAGGAAAAAACCCCAAATTTTTTGGGTTGTTTCTAAACATTATGAATACCATATTATCTTGGCAGCTTTGACACATGTCTATCATAAAATCAATTAATACTGAAATTTTCATTTTGACAAATAAAATATCCTTGAATCTATCCAATGTTTTCTTTCACACATTTTTCATTTGAAAAAATGAGAAATTTCAGCATTTCTGCAAATAAGATAATTAGTGTTGAAGCTTATAAGGTAGTAGGGTGTCCCATCCTAAGACTAAGTAAGGTCTCCAAGTACAAATTTTTATATTTTCGTGGGTTAAATATGAAAGCCTCAAAATTGTGTTGCTTCTCGGCAATACAAATATCAAAATAAGAATCTCTGAGTTGTAGGTCGAGTATTGCCACGAAGAGGCCTCACTGATCAAGAAGGGGAAGGTACTGGTTTAGGTGACAGTTCACCCCGACCAAGGTGAAAAGGGGACATTTACGCTTATTGAAGAATTTAAATTTAACGTACTATAATATAAAGACCAAAAACAAAAGACAATTGTTCTATGTGTTGATATTTCCATTTTCATTCTCTTTGTCTATATCCTCCTGCCCAAATATTGAAAATTCCACTGTCGTTGATGAGCTCCATTCTATCACAAAATCTATGCAATCAAGTGACCAGACTGACAAATGTAAGGACTAAAAATTCAATACCACTCTCTTCCTAATGAAACACCCCTCCAAGGAGATGTGGTGATACTACTGTACAATGATTGACAATTGGCACTTCTTTGTTGGCTATTTTATTTATTAAAAAAAAGTAAGGTTCTACAGTTTCAAATTGATTTTTTCAAAATTTCAAGATCTATCAGGAGGCTCTTTCAAATTTGAGATTGACCGAGGAGGGGTCGAAAATCTAGAAGGGTCTGCTGCTGATAGACCTTTTTTCTACACTTAAGGACAATGTTGCAATGACAGGGATAGTGAAGGACATGTTGAAAGTGAGGAGGGATAGGTTGGTGAAAAACTTCCAATTTGTAGAAATTATTCTGACAAGTTGGAGAGTATCTTTCGAATTGTGTAAGTTATTGTTCCTGCGACATTATTACAACATCAATGATTAAGATTTCTGCTATCCAATGAAAGATCAAAAGAAAACATAACAATGCTTTACATATGAAAAATACACTTTGTCTTGTGTATTTATAATAGAAACCTAATGGTTGGGACACTTTTTTTTAAAAAAATTCAACAAATATCAAATAATCACTTGACCTTTTAGAATTATTTTGTTCCAAACATCAGTTGTGGTTAGTACGGTATCATAGGATGCAGACAATGTGGTAAGGTTCATAATATATATAATCAAATCATCTCCCTATAGGAACTAAACAAGCCATATGCTATGCATGTACCAAAGATCAAGGAAAAATGAAAGTACATAAGATGAAGGAAAAAATCTTCGTCAGAAAAAGAAGAAAACCAACCGTACGTAGCACTTTACAGTTCAATCAGTGCTCCTGTTGGGGTACATAGTCAGAATTTTTTTGATTTTTTATCTCGTTTTTTGACGAAATTTGGCCAATTAAAAAAAGGCTGTGTTGAACATAGGCATATTGCCTATTCTGGTGGCAAGTCCATAAATGGTCAACTTTCTATCCCAGTGAAGTGAGGCCAGGGTGAACCAGCATCCTAGTTGGTAGTTGGCACCTTTACCTTTTAGACTTAATCCCAAAATATGTTAGATTTGAATTGAGAGACCATGATTTAGTGTAAACATGGGATATTTGTGGTATTTAAAAATAATTTAAATGAATTTTGGTAATTTAACCATGGTACCATCCTAGGTGCTGGTTCACGCAAGGCCTTGAGTGAGGCCTCTTAGTGGCCATATTAAACCCAAGCTATGTTAAATCTGGACTCAAAGACCCTGATTTAGTCTAAGCCTGGGGTGTTTACAATATTTAGAAGCAATTGAAATGAAAATTGGGGTTGTTAGTTGTTACCATGGTACCAGCGTAGGTGCTGGTTTACCCAAGGAGGTGAAACCAAACTCCTTCGTAGGTCGGTAGGTTTTTGGTGGATCATATTGGCTGATTCTTCTATGAAACGTAGCCATAAGTTTCGGATAAAGTAAAAAAGAAAGCCATTAAGGGGTCACAATAAATTTATGCCATGTGTACACCATTTAATTGACATCCTTTAGGAAAGACAAATTTTCATTTATACCTAAGTTATCCAAATCTTTTGTGGGGTCAGCCAAATTTTCATTTATACCTGTGTTATCCAAATCTTGTGTGGCCATTGCTCATATAAAGTTGATGAAAAAGAGGAAGAATAGGTGCAATAATATTATTAGAGCAGGACGTTATAGAATCCCCCAATCAAACTTTCTCTGGAATCAGCAGAAAAATCCCCTTTCTGTGGGCATGTGGCAATGTCCATACAGTTTTGTCAGAGTACATCGTGCATGAATTCAGCCAATGGGGACAGACAGGGGCAATATTGGGTCTTTCCCGCTTGCTTTCCTCCTTAAATCTGCAAGCACTTTCCCATTCCCTTGAGTATGTGATATATCTAACAATAGGGAGTCTCCAATAAATTTACACCTAGCAAAATAACAATCAACTCGAAAATGCAAGTCTCTGGATAACTTTCAACCTACATCATCCAGGGAAAGAACTCACATAAAAACAAAATAGTATTCAAATATTTGAGGAAAACGTAAAAAGGAAAGAAATGCCTCTGATTCATGTTAATTAGTTTTGTGGGAACACCCAAAGTTCAAATTTGTGTTTTGGGTAATGGCCTCTTTGATTGGCTCATCACCAGAGTTGCTATTCAAAATTACAATTTGGAGATTCCCAATATTAAATAATCGAAATCTTTCCCTTTTTGGGAACCATATGGAACACATTGAGAACAGAAACATCCCAACTCCGAACTCCTCCCCAAGGGAAAAACCTGGGGCTCTTGGGGTGCGTGCTGCCTCCCTGCTGTCTCCCCGCTGCCCCACCTCATTGGTTGTATAGAAATTTGTTTAGAATTTTCTTGGTCTAGGGTTAAGTCATTGGCTTAGTAGAATTGTGTTACCTTGACGTGGACATTTTGGAAAATGCATTTCTAACTGACTTGTAAGTGGTAACCCTTTGTTCTTGCCACATGTCAAACGTTCATTGACATGCATTTACATGTGTAGACAATAACCAAATGTATCAATCACTCCCAATTTATAATGGGGGCATTAGTCCAGGTTGAAAATGGTGACAAACCATTTTGGAAATAGAATTTTCATGCCCAAAACGATAAGCCACCTTCATGTGTCATAATCAGAGTCATTCAAAAATACATATGGCAAAATTGAACATGAGATTAAGGGTTTAAGGAGGCTTAAAAATGCAAATCACGTCATTTACTTACTAGGGTTGCCACGATTGCATTATGGTTATCATCCATTTACTTGCTAGTAGTCCACATAAGGCTCTTGTTCAGCCGTCGTGTCATTGTTGTGTGCATATGGTGACACATGTACATGTAGTGTGTGGCAAGTTTGGAGTTGAAACTTGACACATGAGCCATTGTGACAGC
>Ga0209611_10004106_pt1 | contig 25016 bp, 20 predicted proteins | sample S1TSphgellanicum_3_FD_187693 | JGI IMG/M metagenome (GOLD analysis project Ga0209611, IMG submission 187693) | Host-associated microbial communities from peat moss isolated from Minnesota, USA - S1T2_Fc - Sphagnum magellanicum MG (SPAdes) (version 2) | ecosystem: Host-associated > Plants > Peat...
CTCAGCGACGCTCGCGCCTTCGCGAAAGAACTCACGGAGAACTCGGCCGCCGTTTCCATCGCCCTCACGCGCCAGATGATGTGGCGCCTACAGGCGACCGACCATCCGATGGAAGCACATAAAATCGACAGCCGCTCCATCCAATCGCGCGGAACGACGCCGGACAGCCGCGAGGGCATCGGAGCGTTCCTCGAAAAGCGAACCGCTGCATTCCCGGACAAAGTCTCGTCGGATCTTCCAGAGTTCTACCCCTGGTGGCCGGAACGTACGTTTGAGTGACCTTTCAGGAATGACCACGAAGTCACCGTCTCTACGAATCCTCTTCGGATGGTTCGCAATTACGCTCATCGGCAGCGTCGCGATCACCTACGTCGTCTACCACATTACTTCGAACCGCCTGATCGAGGCGGTTGCAGCGATATGTATCTCTGTCGCCCCGCTCAATCTCATCGCCCAGAAGTTAAACGAACAGAACACCGATCCGTCGGAAGAAGATCGAATATCGATCCGCGGAAACTTCTACACCCAGCTGGCGCTGGCGATCGTATTCATGATCAACATCGGGCTCTGGCTTCGGCCGAATACAGCCCTAGATGGGGTGGACGCGCTTCACAACGTCGGCATTGCGATGTATCTCGTCATGATACCAACGGCCTTGATCAATGCCGTCTACCTAAGAAAGCGATTCGTGGGCGTCCGCTAAGCTCCGCGCCGAATTCCCGATAGCGCGTACGCGAGCGTGTAGCCGCCTGCGGCGGAGCGTTTGCGGTGGTTGCTGCAGCCGCCCGGGATGCCCGTGTCGGCGTTGTGGCGGCGGATGCTGACGCTCGTTACGCGCGGTTTGTCCGCGAGAATCGCTGCGAGGCCGGGCGATGCAGCGACGCGCGCGAGGGCGAGCGAGCCGACTCCGGAGACGAGGAAGAATTGGCGTTTCATGTTCGGCTCCTACGCAAACGACGTCTGGGCTGCGAGGTTGAAATTTGCGATCTTCGCGTCGGGAAGCACGCACTGGTAGCCAAGATCGGTCTCGGGCTCGCACAGGGCGGCGCGATTTGAGAACTCCACGTCCTTCATCACCTCGACCATCGAGACGAAGTAGCGGAAGTTCTTGAGGGCCTTCGTGAGCTTGCCGTTTTCGATCGCGTAGACACCGTCGCGCGTGAGGCCGGTGATCGCGGCTTGGCGCGGGTCGACGACCCGCTCGTACCACGTCCGCGAGATCAGCACGCCGCGCTCGACGGATCCGATCAAGTCATCGTAGCTCTTCGTGCCCGGGTCGATGACCATGCTGTTCGCAACGCCCGTCGCCGGCACGTGGAACTTGTTCGACATGTACGTGCTCGTGGAGTACGCGAGCGGCACGCCTTTATCGATGAACGTGAACTTCTTCACGGGCGAGCCGTCGCTCGGATCGAACGGCGGATTCGCGAGTTGGGGGTTGCTCCAATCGGAGCGGAGCGTGAAGTTCGGCGACATCGTCGGCTTGCCGATGCGGCCGATCATCCACGAATCCTTGTCGTCGAGCACGTTCGAAGCATCGATGCCCTCGAGGAGCGCCTTCACGGCGGCTTGGAACGCACTCGGTTCCATAACGACCGTGTAACGTCCCGGAGCGAAATCGGCGGGCGTACTCGAGACGGTCGCTTTCGCCGCCGCGCGTTCCGCAATCGGCTCCGTGTCGATCGTGGCGTAGTCGAGGGCATACCCTTCGGCATAGCCGCTCGTTTGTGGTGCGATCGCCTTGATTTGGATTCCGCCGTTGGTACCGGTATACGCGACGCGAACGCCGAGCGAATTCGCAATGGCGAGCGTCTGCGTTTGCGTGGTCGTAAATCCGGAACACGAGAGATTCGAGCGCTTCATACGTGCGAATACGGGAAGCAGCTTCTCCACGCGATCGTCCGGCGTCGCATCCGACGTCGACGCAAAGAAACTCGGCACCGCCGCAGATAGATCTTGCGGCTTCGGAAGGGACACGAAATCGTTGTCGGGCGGCACGCGCTGCGCGATCTCTTTCGCTTTCGCGACCAGTCGAGCGATGCCGTCGGGACTCGCATCCGCGCTGTTGACCGTACCGGCCTTCTTGCCGATGTAGTACGTGAGCGAGATGTTCGTCTGTTGCGATTCGAGATTCTGCGTGACGTACGAGCGCGCGAACCGAGCGTACGACGCGTCGGTAATCGAGACGCTCACCTGCGCTTGATCGGCAGATTTTGCGGCGACGAGAACGCTCTCCGCGAGGCTCAGCGCGCGATCTTGCTCATGCATCGGCCTTCACCCCGACCTTCACGTCCTTGAACCGAGCGACGCTGCACGCATGCGTCGTGCGGCCGCTCTGTTCGGGCTCGCCCTTTCCACAATTCGGCGTGCCCCACACGCGGAATTCGCTCGGGCCGCCGACGCGGTCGAGCGATCCCCAAAATTGCGGCGTGATGCCCGTGTACGTTGGCTGCTTGAAAATCTTTCCACGCTTTCCGTCTTTGATCTCGTAGCCGATCTGCGGGCCGAATTGGAAGTTCAGGCGATGGTCGTCGATCGACCACGAGCGCATGCCCGACACGAGAACGCCGTCCTTCGTGTCGGCGACGATCGAGTCGAGCGTTCCCTCGTGCGGCTGCAGCGCAATGTTCGTCATGCGGACCATCGGCACGCTTCCCCAATCCTGCGCGCGCGTCGATGCCGTCTGCGGCAAGCCGACCTGCGCGGCGGTATCGCGCGACGAGAGAAACGCGCGCAAGATGCCGTTCTCGATCAGCGGGACGCGTTCGGGCTTCACGGCCTCATCGTCGTATCCCACGGTCGCCATGCCGCCGGCCATCGAGTTATCGCAATAGATGTTGAGGAGGTCGCTCCCGTAGCGCGCCTTGCCGACCTTGTCCGGCGTGACCCACGAGATGCCGGAGAAATTCGCTTCCCAACCGAGCGAACGATCGAGTTCGAGCGGATGGCCGATCGATTCGTGCATCTGCAGATTCAAGACCGTTCCGTCGAGAATCAGATCGCGCACGCCCGAGGGCAGCGCCGGTGCGTCGGCGAGGATCACGGCTTCGCGCCCGTACTCCGGAGCGATCGTCGCGAGATCGGCAGCCTCGATGACTTCGTAGCCGCCACCCTGGTAGAGCCCGAAATCGCCCGGACCGCCGCGCGACTGCGCGTCCTGATCTTTTCCGATCGCCGTGGCACCGCAACCGGCGCCGGCTTGGCGAATCGTCTGCACGATCGCGCTTCCGTTCGTGGAGTAGAACTCTTTGCCGGTCGTCCAGAGGCTCATGAACGCATAGCCCGCGATGACGTTCTTCGCCACGTGCATCGACTTCTCGACCGCGAGCAAGTGGTTCGCGCGTTCGCCGAGCGACACGGTCGCCGGATCGCGCGTGAACGGCGTCTCCCACGTGGCGACCGTCTTCTGCGTCGGCGTTACCGCCGGTATCCGGTCTACGACTTTGGTTCCCGAACGCGCGATAACCGTGGCGGCGACGGCCGCGCGGTCGAAATCCTCGTCCGTCATACGGTCGCTCCCGTAGAAGCCCCAACTTCCGTCGACGAGCGCGCGAACGGCGTACCCGAGCGATCGGGAATCCGAGGCGTCTTGCACGTCGCCGTTGCGCACGAAGAGATTTTCGGAGCGGATCGTCCAGAACTGGACGTCCGCATAATTCGCGCCTGCCTTCGTCGCCGAATCCAAGATTCGCGCGGCAGCGCTCGCATAGCTAGCCATTCGCCGAGAGTATCCGGTGAGAGCGACGCTTCCCTCTCAGCGTAGCCGCGCGCGGCTCGGCGTTCGGCGATTTTTAATCTTCGCGACGCGTGCGATCCCGGGATCGGCCGCGCGCCCCAAACCGTCGAAAAGCGGGCCGGAAGCGGTAGAGGGAGGTTCCTCCGCGGGAGCAACGCGCGGTTTTTCGCCGAGCACTTCGAGCACGCGATCGTGTAGCGCCTCGACCATACTCGTGCGATCGTCGATCACGACGGAGTCGCCGAAACTCGACGTCACGATTCCGAACGTGAACGGCGACGCCGCGGCCGGATGGACGACGCGTGGTTCCGCCGGCAGCGCGGCGAGATACGCTTTTGCACCAGCCGAGTCGAGCAGATCTTGCGTCACAACGCGGATCGTTTCGCGCAGCAACGGGAACGAGGGATCCGCTTCGTAGAGGCGATCGAAGATCCGCTCGCTATTCCATTGCTGACCACCGCGCCGCATCGTGCGGCCACCCGCGCGCCGCAGCACGAGAAGTCCGGTATTTGCGACGTAGCGAAAGTGGCGTCGCAATAAATGAGAGCCACGCAACCCTTCGAGCAAATCGCGGTCGACGTCCCGCGCGTGCAAGAAGCTCGCCCACACGGCATCCGGGAGCGTCTTGCCGAGCGGCATCGTCACGAGAAAGCCATTATCGTCCGTCGTGATCTGCGTGTTGGCGCGAATCTCCCGAAAGAGTCGCGCGGCGACGATCCGCGCGAGCGCTTCGTTGGCGCGCCGTCCCGCACACGTGTGAAACACCGCGGTCTGCCGGCGATCCATGCGATAGATCTCGACGAGCGCTTCGCCCGGTGCGGTCACGACCGAGATCGCGGATTGCTGCGCGACGTAGCGCACCGCATGCGATGCCTCCGCGCCCTCGAGACCGTAGCGGGCGGCGAGCCAATCGAGCGCTTCGCGTGCGCCGCCGCGTGCGAGACGCTCCGCGATGCCGTACCGAATGTCCGCGATCTCCCGCGCGAGCATGTAAGGAATACCTTTAATATGCGAACTCCACACCGGTACGTTGGGGCGCCCGGCGAACGGCTCGACCGTCACGGCCGACGCGCGAATCTCTTTCACGCGAAACGTTCGTCCCGAAAGCAACATCACGTCGCCCTCACGTAAACTCGAAACGAAACTCTCTTCGAGTTTCCCGACCGCGCCGCCGGTACTCGTTCCGACGTACACCTGCGATTCGTCCGGAATCGTTCCGACGTTTTCGAAGAACGCAGCGCAGACGTCTCGCCCGAGACCGTAGATCGCGTTCGCATCCGCGCCGAGCCGGCGCACGTGCGCTTCGTCGGAACCGACGCCGCCGCCCGAGAGATACTCGACGACGCGCGTGAGATCGCTTTCCGTAAGATCACGATACGGCTCCGCGCGACGCGCGAGTGCGAGCGCATCCGCCCGCGGCACGCGGCGATCGTAGCAGACGCTCATCACGAGCCACTGGCCGAGCACGTCGAGCGGTGCCTGCGGAATCGCGAGCTCTTCGATTCGACCTTCGCGAATGCAGCGCTTGGTTGCGGCCGCCTCGATCACGTCGTCGCGATCTTGCGCGACCACCACGCCGTCGGCAACGGCCCCCGGACGATGCCCGGCGCGCCCGATGCGCTGCAGCGTCGGCGTCATGCCGCGCGCGCCGCCCACGATGCACACGCGATCCACGTAGCCGATATCGACGCCGAGCTCCAGACTCGAGCTGCACACGACCGTATGCAAGAGCCCCGCGCGAAGCTGCGCTTCCGTTCGATGGCGCGTGCTGCGTTCGAGCGCGCTGTGATGGATACCGATGCGCGCGTCCGTGCGCGGCCGCGGCACCGAATCGGGCGCGGCGAGTGCGACGCCTTCCGTTTCCTCGGCGCCATCCACGTTTTCGAGCAGCGCCATCTCGTGCGCGATGCGTTCTGCCTGACTGCGCACGTTCGTAAACACCAATTGCGTTCGAACGTCCCGACCGAGCTCGACGCAACGTTCCGCAACTTTTGCGAGCGGCGCCATCGCGCCCAAGAACGGCGCGTCGATCTCGATGCGAATCGCGCGCAAACCGCGTTTATCGACGATCTCGCACGGCCGATCGGCTCCGGCCACGAAACGCGCGACGCGATCGAGAGGCGCCACGGTCGCGGACAAACCGACGCGCACGAGCGGCTGCTTCACGAGTTCTTCGAGAGACTCGAGACACAGCGAGAGATACGAGCCGCGCTTGTTCCCCGCGAGCGCGTGCACTTCGTCGATGATGACGGTATCGACGGCACGCAAATGTTTGCGATAGGACTCCATCGCGAGCATCAGGGCGAGCGATTCCGGCGTCGTCATCAAGATATGCGGCGGCCGCACCATCATCAAGCGACGCTCCTCGACCGGCGTGTCGCTCGTGCGCACGCCCGTGCGTACGAATCGTTCGCGGATCCGCCCGCGCCGTTTCTCCGCACGCTCGGAGTTCGGACGCTCGAGCAGCCCCATCTCCCGTAGCGGCCGGCGCACGTTGTGCTCCACGTCGTAGCCGAGCGCGCGAAGCGGAGATATATAAAGAACGTACGGGCGCGGAAAGAGCTCGTCGCGGTCGCGGAGGTCGGCGAGCCGGCTCATCACGGGCAGAAACGCCGCGAGCGTCTTCCCGGTGCCGGTCGGCGAGCAGATGAGATGGCTGCGGCGCTCGAGGCCGAGCGGGAGCGCTTCCTGTTGAGGCGGCGTCGGCTCGACCAGCTTCGTCGTGCACCAGTCGGCAACCGCGGGATGCAAGAGCGAAAACGGGTCGGCCACCCGCCTCGTTTCGCCGCCAAGCCGGTGAAAAACTCGCGTATCCGAGAGGGAGCCGGACTTCGTTACCAGGGGGTGGCGTCTGACACTACCAATAAGGCCGCGTGTCCTCCGTACTCGCCGAAATGCTTCGTAAGAGCACGACCATCTATAACGACCGCTGGGTCGAGCAAACGAAGTCGGAATACAAGACCGTGCCTCGCCCGGAAACCGTCGCCCAGCACAATATGTACTGGCAGGCAATCGTGCGCGCGGTCGAGAGCTCCGACTTCGAAGAAGTGATGGGCTTCTCGCGAGAAGCGGGCCGTTTCCAGGCGTCGCAGGGCTTCGATCTCAGCGACGCGATCGGCCGCACGATGGAAGCGACGAATCTCATCGAGATGGCGCTCCTCGAAGCGAACGACGGCGCCGTGCCCGGCATGGAGATCATCAACGAGATCGCGGACCTACGCTCGATGATCGCGATGGCCGTTGCCGAGGGCTACAAGAAGCAACAGGACGAGCAGCGCACCGACGCCGATGCCGCCGCGACCGCCGCGTCGAAAGAACAGCTCCGCGCGATCATGCTGCGCAAGGCCGGCAAATTCGAAGTCTCGGAGCTGCCGCTCGGCGGCGAAATCGATCCGCTCTATGAGGGCGGCATGAAGTTCCACTTCGTGGACTACGGCAAGCTGCGGCTCTACAATCTCTTGCCGAACGGACGTTGTATCACGATCTCGATCCTCGGTCCGGGCGACGTGTTCTTGCAGTGGCGTGCGGAATCGGGAAGCCTCTCGTGCCTCTGCGCCGAGGCGCTCCAAGCGTCGCGCGTGATCTCGGCGAGCGAAGCCGACATGACGGAGATCGTCGTCGCACAGCCCGCCGCGGCCGTCGACGTGATCGCGAGCTTCGCGCGGCGCCTCACGGAATCGCAAGTGCTCATCGAAGACCTCCTCAATAACAGCGTCAACCTGCGTCTGTATCGCACGCTGCTCGAGCTCTCGAAACAGTTCGGCCGCCAGGACGGCCCGGCGCTCGTGATCGACTTCCCACTCACGCACCAGCGGCTCGCCGATATGATCGGCTCGAATCGGGTCACCGTAACTCGCAAGCTGCACGATCTCCAGGAGCGGCACATCATCGAGACCCGCAAGAACGCGACGATCGCGCTCTTCGATACGAACGCCCTCGTGAAGCTCGCGGAGAGCGGCGCCGACCGCTAGCCGCGCCGGCGGCCCCGCGGCGAAACAGAGCGCGGCCAACCGCGGTAGGTAGGGCCGGAGGAACCGCTCATGATCGTCTTCGGAAAACTCGCCCTCGGCCTCGCGGTCGCAATCCTGGCGCTGATGCTCCTCGTGTTCGTGGTCAAAGCCGTCTTCGCGCTCGCCATCATCGTCGTCGCCGTGCTCGCAGGCCTGTATGCGGTCAACTTCGTCCGGGCATTCGTCCGCCGCCTCACGGCCACGCCCGTCGGAGCGCCCGCCGCGCCCGGACCTCGCGAGATGCTCGCTCCCTAGGAGCCCGGACCTCCGGCACGCCCGGGTGACAGTCGTCACGGAATCCGTCACGTCCGGGCGTTAGAGTGAAGGCGTCTTTAGGAGAGAGGGCGCCGCATGGCTGAGGTCACCACCGCAACGCAAGGTCTCGTCGCACCCGCAGTCGCTCCGGCGCTGTTCGCGAACCGCGAGCAGTCCGAGACGGGCCAGCGGGTTCGCAAGTACTTCGAGACCTCGGGGTTCTCGCGTTGGTCGGCCATTTACGGCACGGGCGACATCCCGCCGATCTGGAAGGTCATCCGCGACGGTCACGACATCGCGATGAACACGGTCGTGGAATGGGTCTCCGGAGCGAAGGGCCACACGGTGCTCGATGCCGGATGCGGCACGGGCAATCTCTCGATCGCGCTCGCAAATCACGGCTTCGAAGTCGAAGCGTTCGACGTCTCAGCGCCGATGGTGCACTTCTCGAAGTACATCAATAACGGCCGCACGAAGGGCATCGCGCCGCGCTTCCTCGTCGGCGATATCGCCGCCCTCGCGGGCGAGCCGAAGCGCTACGACATCGTCTGCTGCCTCGACGTGCTCTTCCACTACCCGTACGAAGAAGTCAGAGAAATGCTGCAGCGCTTGAGCTCGCTCGCGTCCTATAAGGTCGTCGGTTCGTTCGCGCTGCGCTCGCCGATGAACGACTTCTGGATGAAAATCGGCCAACGCTTCCACGCGAAGAATCGCATGACGAAGCTTCACCTCTTCAGCTACGACGAAGTCGAGAAGATTCTCTATCGCGCCGGCTTCAAGATGACGAAGAAAAAACGCGTCAAGTTCTTCTTCTACGACTCGTTCGTGTTCGAAGCGGTACGCGTCGGGGCGTGAGCGTGACGACCGCTGCGGAGCCGGCGCCCGCGAAGCCGAAGCAAGCCCTTCTCGCGCCACGCCTCTATCGGACCGATATCGACATCCTGAATTCGCTGTCGATCGATTGGTGCCGCGACGAGTTCGAGGCGCTGCGCAAAGATTTCGAAGCCGACTACAACCGCGCGCACTTCAAGTGGACGACCGAGGTCAATTCGGTCGACTACAAGGCGTTGTGGGACGAGTTTTACGAGTTCCTCAACCGCAGTTCGATCGGCGAGTTCTCCGGCTGCCTTCTTTATAGCGACGTTCAGAAGCGCCTCAAGGACCCCACGCTGCAGTCGATCTATCGCTGCATGGGTCGCGACGAAGGGCGGCATTCGTCGTTCCTCAACTGGGTGATGCGCCACATGGGGCGCCCTTTCGATCTCGCCGGGCTTCCGAAGCTCAGCGGCATGTCGTACATGCATCCCAAGTGGATTTTCGTTACGACGTACCTCTCCGAGATCGTCGGCTTCTATCGTTACCAGAATATCAGCGATCACCTCAAGCTGCATCCCGAGTTCAACTTCCACCCGATCTTCGATTACTTCGACGAGTGGTGCAAGGACGAGCGCCGGCACAGCCGCTTCTTCGCCTTGATGATGCGCTCGCAACCGGACATGTACGCGAGCGCGCTCAACAAGTTCGGCATCAAGTTCTTCACGCTCGCCGTGTACATCACGATGTACTTACGCGACGCGCAGTCGTCGATCTACGCGAAGATGGGCATGGACTGGGAGAAGTACGATTTCAAGGTGATCGACGAAACCGAGGAAGCCGCGCACGGCGTCTGGGGCCTGGCGATCCGCACGAAGTCGAAATACTTTCGGAATTGCCTGCGCACGATGGCCGAAAACAATCGCCGCAACAAGCGCGGTCGCTCGGCAAAGGGGCTTGCGAAGCTCGGCGCCGTGCCGATGCGCTACCTGCGCTTCGGCAGCAACATCTTACAATACGCGAAGCTGCTCGCGCAGCCGCACGATTGGGCGACGCCGCTACCGCGCAGCGAGTGGACGCAGACGTGCTGCGACCCGGGCGACGCGAGCGTCCTCGAACTTCCGGGGGCCGTCGCGGTGACGCTCCGTCGCCCGGCCCCGCCCGCCGAAGCGGTCACCGTCTAGCAGCGCTCTCGCTCGCGGCGACGTCCGCGAGTAGTCCTTGGAGCGACGCCGTCACGGCAGCGGGGTTCTCGAAGAGTGGGACGTGCCCGCAATCCGCGACGTCGAGTCGCGCGCCGCGAATGCCGGCCGCCATCGACTCCGCGAATGCGAACGGCACGACCGCGTCCTGCGTGCCAGCGAAGATCCGAACGGGCACGTCGATCTCGTCGAAGAGATCGTCCGCCGCAACGCGCGTCGCCATGCCGCGTAGCATCGCGGCGGCGCCGGCGGGATCCGTCCGTTCGTTGACCGCGCGTAAGCGCGCATCGAGTTCGGGTCGCTCGAGATACGTTTGCGGTGCGAACGAGCGACCTGCGAACGCGTCGATGGCCGGACCGATCCCCTCACGCTCGACGCGCTCGGCGAGATCGTAACGGAAGTTCGCCGTCGCATCGTCGTCAGCCGCGGCGCGCGTACTCACGAGCCCGAGCCCCGTGCAACGCTCGGCGAACATCCGATAGAATGCAAAGGTCACGTAACCGCCGAGCGAGTGCCCGACGATCGCCGCACGTTCGATGCCGAGTGCGTCGAGCACGTCGGCCACATCGCCCGCGAGCGACTCCATCAGATACGGGCCGGCCGGAACGCTCGATTCGCCGTGTCCGCGCAGATCGAATCGGACGACGCGTGCGTGCTCGGCGAGCGCCGCGGCGGGCTCGTCCCACGTCTCCTTCGAGAGCAAAACCCCGTGCAGCAACACGATCGCGGGGCCGCTGCCCTCATCGCGAACGGCGAGGCGCACATCTCCAAATGCCAAGTGCATCGACTGCATGTTCGCCGTTTCGCCGCACCGAAGATGCGTCCATGGCATCCGTGGCTCGCGCAACGTACACTCCGTTTCCGTTCTCCGCAATCGTCGGTCAGGACGAACCAAAGCTCGCACTGATTTTAGCCGCGATCAATCCGCGTGTCGGCGGCGTGCTGCTTTCGGGCCCGAAGGGCACCGGCAAGACGACGCTGGTGCGGGCGGCCGGAGAACTCTTACCGGCGCTCGAGCGCGCGACGTGTCCGTACGGCTGCGATCCGAACGGCGCGAATCTTTGCGCTGCGTGCGCGGCAACGCTCGAGAGCAAGAAGCCTCTCGCCACCAAGAAAACGCGCGGCGAGATCGTGGAGCTTCCGGTGAACGCACAACTCGACGACGTGGTCGGCGCGATCGATCTCAAAGCCGCGCTCGAGCGCGGAACGATCGACTTTCGACCCGGCCTGCTCGCGCGTGCGAATCGCAACGTGCTCTACGTCGACGAAGTGAACTTGCTCTCGGACCTCGTCGTCGACGCGCTGCTCGATGCGGCCGCGCAAGGCGTCGTTCACGTCAAGCGCGGGCAACACGCGATCGACTATCCGTCGCGCTTCACGCTGATCGGAACGATGAATCCCGAGGAAGGCGAGTTGCGGCCGCAGATCACGGACCGCATCGGGCTCCGCGTGTTCGTGCGATCCGCGCCATCGTTCGAAGAGCGTCTCGAAATCTATCGCCGGAATGCGGCGTTCGCGCGCGACGCCCGCGCGTTCTCCGCCACGTTCGAGGGTGCCACGAAGAAGCTGCGCACCAAACTCGCAGCGGCATTGAAGCGCATCGAATCGGTCCGCGCGGATGTGGCCGCCGAAGCCGCCGCGATCGAAGCGACGGCACGGCTCGGCATCGATAGCCACCGTACGGAATTCGTCGCGCTCGAAGCGGCGCTCGCGCTCGCGGCGTGGGAAGGTCGCGACGTTGCGACGCCGGCCGACGTCGCGCGCGTGTTCCCGCTCGCCGCGCGTTTGCGCCGCAGCCGCCTGCGCGTCGAAGCGCAATCCGAGCATCTTGCGGAAGACGCGGCGATCGAAGCGGCGCTCGAAGCGACGCTCGGCGAAGGCGCGAACGACATGCCCGAAGAGCAGGTCGAACCAGCGCCACGCATCGTCGTCGCGCCCGAGTTAACGCAAAAGACGCCGCTGCCCGAACGCGCGCAACGCGAACGCGAAGGGCAACCGATCGGATCGCAAGCGCTCGGGCCGAACGGACGGCTCGACATCGGCGCGACGCTCCTCGATCGCGCGGCGTCGTCGCGCGCCGGCATATCTGCGGAGCCGAAAGAACCCGTCGAAGCCGCGACGCCGCCCCGACTTTCGATTCTCGTGGTCGACGCGTCGCTCTCCACGCAGAAGAGTTCGGAACTCGTCCGCGCGGCGACGCGCGAGCTGCTGCGACCCGTCTACACCGAGCGCGAACGCGCCGCACTCATCTCGTGTTGGGGTCCGCACGCCACGATCGCCGTCGACGAAAACACCGGACGCAACATCGATCTCGTGGCCGCACGGCTCGACGAACTCGAGCCCGGAGCGGTGCGCGCGCTCACACCTTTGCCCGAAGCACTCGAACTCGCGCGCACGATTGCCGAACGATTTCGACGGGCACATGCGGGCGCCGAAGTCGATATCGCCGTCTTCAGCGACGGCCGCGCGAACGTTCCGCTCGGCGGCGAAGCGATGCTCGCAGCCGCGCTCGACGGCGACGGCGTGCGCGAACTCGGCGAGCTCGCAGCGGAGCAATGTCGTCATATTGCCTCGCAGCTCGCCGGACGCGCGAAGCTCACGTGCGTGAATTTAGACGAGTACGAAGCGCATCCGTTGATGCGCGAAATCGCGACGCTCGCGCGCGGAACGTACTTCCCGCTCTCGTCGGTAGTTGCTAAAATCCTCTAACTGCGATATAACAAGTACAACTACCCTGACGATGTCGAATCGGCCGTCGTCAGACGGCACGGTTCGCAGAAAGGTGACTACCGAATAATGGCAGTCAAAAAAGCGAAGAAAAAGGCCACCGCCAAGAAGTCGGTTGCCAAAAAGACGGTCGCCAAGAAGAAGACCGTAAAGAAGTCGGCCGCCAAGAAGACCACCGCGAAGAAGAAGACGGCCAAGAAGAAAACCGCCAAGAAAAAGACCGCGAAGAAAAAGACCGCCAAAAAGACGGTCCGCAAAGTAGCCAAGAAAAAGACCGCCAAGAAAAAGACGACCCGTCGCAAGGTCGCCAAGAAAGCCTAACCGGGAGAACGGTGCAAAGCGAGCCGCGTCGAGAGACGCGGTTCGTTTTGCATTTCGGAGGCTCTACGGTGTCGCGAGCTCCCCGAAGCGCGTCACGCCGTCGTCGTGGCGGATGCGGCGGCGCGGCAACGCATACGGTTGCGCGAGGCTCGTCACGAGTCCGGCTCGCTCCGTGAAGGCCGCGGCGATGCCGAGTTCTCTCATGATCGCGAGCGTCACCGCGTCGAATTTCCCCGCGGGATACGCGTACGTTACCGGCGGCGCGCCGCCGAGATAGTGCGCGAAACGCCGCATGCAGCCTCCCGCTTCCGCCATCTGTCCCGCGCGATCGAGCGTCGAGAGGTCCAGGTGGAACGTACCGTGGCAGGCGACTTCCATGCCGGCGGCGCGCATCGCGCGCATCTCCTTCCACGTCAGGTGTCGCGGCGTTCCGACGAATCCGCTCGAGACGAAGAACGTTCCACGCGCGCCGTATTTGCGGAGGAGCGGCAACGCGACCGTGGCCGCGTCTTCGTAGCCGTCGTCGAACGTCAGCACGACGACTTTCTCCGGGCGCACGCCGCGCGATAGGTCGCTCGCGAGTTCGGCGGCCGTGATCGTGGCGATTCCGTTCGCGCGCAGATACTGCAGTTGCGCTTCGAATGCGGCCGGCTCGACGGTGAGATCGCGGCCCACCGCGCTCGTCGGAACCTGCGCGTCGATCTTGTGATACATCAGCACCGGAACGCCGGCCCACGTCGACGCCGCGGCGCGCGGCGATTGCGGCACCGTCCCGATGAGTGTGGCGGCGAAGGCGCTCGCGAGGGCGACGAGAGCGGTGCGTGCGATCATGGACTCCCCGCGAGAACGAGCGATGGGTGACGGAACGCGAGCGCACCGACCGCGTGCGTCGGCGCGTTCGCAAGCGAGTCGACCACGTAGAGCGAGACGAGGCGAACCGGCGGGCTCACGTCGTCCGGCAGTACGACCGTTATGGGACGCCACCCATTCCAATCGACGGCGCGCGCGAGCGTCAGCGCGCGTCGCTCGCCGAGTCCGTTGACGAACGCCGCGCGCACGCCGACGCCGCTCGCGTCGCCGAGAATTTCGATGGTGAGCGATTGCGGCTCGCCCGGCAGCGCGATGTCCGCGTCCGCATATGCGGCGCGCTCGCCGCTCGTGAAATCGTACGGCACCGTCATCTCCGAGCGGTCTGGTGCGAACGAGAGCGAGCCGAGTTCTCCCGCGGGCGCGGAATCGAACCGCCAGAGCGATCGTCCGCCGGCATCGAACAGCGCGAGCTCGCGCACGTGATGCCCCACGTAGAGCGGCCACTCGCCGAGCGCACCGCCGGCCGATGCGACGACGCGCGCGTCACGATCGGGTGCGATCAAAACGCCCGGCCGCGCGAATCGTCCGCGATCGCTCGCCCAGCGCACGCGGTCGCCGAGCGCGACGTCGCGGCCGCGCGCATCGATACCGCGCGCCGAAAACGTGACCGCCGCATTCGGGTCCGGATCGCGCACGTCGGGCACGATCGTGAGTTTCGCGAGCCGCGTCACCACGTCGAAACGAACGTGCGCGATCGTGGCGCCGCTCCGGAACGTCACCTCGCGCGACGTGCGCGATCCCGCGACCGTCGCGCGAACCGGCGGCTGCGACGACGTCGGATGGCCGGCCGCATCGACGAGCGCGAGCGTGACCGGAACGTTCGTATCGGGTAACGCGACGATCGGCGAGGGTCGCACGACAAGTTGCGCGGCGGGTCCGCGCGGCGCATCGCTGCAGACGAACAGCCCGTCGGCGACGGGACGTTCTTCGCCGTCGCTCGGCGCGTTGAGCACGCTCGCGTCGGCATCGCCGAGGACGCGCGCCACGAGCGTCGACGATCCACCCGAATCGAACGCCATCGCGTTCGTCGCGCCGAAGCCGAGCATCAGCGCGGCGAACTCCGGACGCGTCACGCCGATCGAATACGCGGCACGCCGCCCGTCGACGGCAACGAGCACGAGCGCGCCTGCCGCCGTCGTCGCCGCGCCGGAGACCGGAAAGCGGCGGTCGCGCTCTTCGGGCGCGGGCGCGTTCGGATCCTCGACCGGCACACCGTCGGCAACGAGTAGCGGTCCGCCGCCGACGGCGTTCGCGATGTCCGCGAGCGCGGGCGTCGTCGCAACGTCGACGTGCACGTCGTCGCCCGGATTCGGAAGCGGCCCGAGCGCGCGTGCCGCGGGTCCGAACGCGAGCTCCGGACCCGCGATCGCGGGATGACTCGGGTCGCCCGTGACCGCGCGATACGCGCCGCCGAGATCGGTCGGAAGATGCGCTTCGTCGACGGCGACGAGCGGCACGATCGTGACGTCGGGATTCGGTTTCGGCGTACCGTATGCGGGCGTCAACAGGCCGACGCCGCCTTGCGGCGGCCACTCGTTCACCGTGGTCACGGGTAACGTCGTCGCGCCGTACCGGACGGTTCCGGAGAACGCGACGTTCTCGAACGCGATCGTGCGATCGCTGCGAACGTCGAGGACGACTCGCTTCGACGGCGTGCGCAAGAGCGCGCCGTCGCGGACGACGATGTTGAGCGGTTGATTCGTCTGCCCGATATCGAAGTAGTCGGCGTTGACGCCCGCGACCGCACCGATGCGATGCGCCATCGACGACACGGTCTCGCCGCTCGAGATCATTCGGTCGTTCGCGACGACCGTCTCGAATCGCACCGTCGGTTCGCGCGGATCGACGGCGACGACCGTGACGACGATCGGCCCATCCGTGGTTTGCAAACGATAGACGCCGCGCCGAATTCCGGGCGCGACGAACTCGGTTTCGTGCGATTGCGCGATCACGAGCGGGAACGGCGCCGGCGGCGCGAGCGTCTCCGGCAGCACGGGAATCACGGTGTGGGCCGCGCTTCGGGAGCCGGCGTGGCGGCCGACGCGAGCGGAACGAGCGATGGTTGCGGCGCGGAACTATAGAGGAACAGCGCATCGGAAACCCAGCGCTCGGCGCTATGATCGGACGGCACGTTGCGAACCGTCACGCGCGTGTCGCCCGGTGCGCGCGAGACCATCGTCACGGATCCCCCGGAATCGAGCGCCATCGCATCGGTCACGCCGAAGCGGATCAACAGATCCGCGAATTCCGGGCGCATCATTCCGACGGAGCGTTCGGGATGGCGACCGTCGACCGCGACGAGCAGCAGATGGTCGTCGGCTTGACGCGCGAGCGCGACCACGGGCCAGCGATAATCGCGTTCGTCGGGCGCCGGCGCGTCGGGGTCTTCGTACCACGCGCCGTCGCGCACGAGAATCGGGCCGCCGCCGATCGCCGCGACCGCGCCCTCGACGCTCGGGACGATTCGGTACGACACGTCGATGATTTCCCCGGCGCGGACCTTCACGTGCGTCTTGGCACCGAACGCGATGCCGAGCGACACCGGAAGCGACGCGGACGCATCGGAAACGCTCGTGACGCGAAAGCGGTTCGCACTCGCCGTCGGCTCGAGCGTCGCGAACGTCGTGCCCGGATCCGCGGGCAACGTCTTCCCGAACGCCGGCGTGATGACGGTCGCTTCGCCGACGGGCCAATCGTTCAGTTGCGTGATCGGATACGCCACACCGCCGACGCGAGCCGTTCCTTCGATGTGGAAGATGTCGAAGCGAACGTGCTTGTCCTTGTCGATCACGAGCGCCGCGCGCTGCACGGGGCCGCGCACGATCTCGCCCGCGCGCTCGAGCATGCCTTGCGGTTCGTACGTGCGCCCGATATCGAAGTAATCGCCGTTGACACCCGCAACGGCACCCGTGCGCACGCCCATCGCGGACGTGCGTTCGCCGTTCGAGATCACGTGATCTTCCGCGATCGCCGTGTCGAAACGCAAGGTCGGTTCGGTCGGATCGATCGTGAGCACGTTGACCACGAGCGGTCCGTGATCGGTTTGCATCGCGTACATCGCAAAGCCGAGCCCGGGTGCCGTCGTATCGAAATGAACCGATCGGAGATCGGGCTCGTCCGCGATCTCGCGAATCAGTTTCGCGAAGGATTGCAAATCGCGCGACCCGCCGGCGAGCCACCCGAACGGTTGCGGTAGATCGTGGACCTCGCCGACGGCGTCGAAGGGCACCGCGTCGAGCGAGCCCACGATCGCCTTCGTGCCGACACCGCCAGCGCCGAAGACGAGCTCGCCATGAAGCCCGTGCAGGCTGTGCGAGAACATCGTGAACGTCACGTCGTCGAGCCGCGCCGTGCCGGCAAGCGCACCGCCGGCGACCGCGACGTTCACATCGCGAACGAAGCCGGCCGTCGGTTTCATCTCCGATGCATCTTGCAGCGCGGCGAAGGCCGCCGCTGGGATCGCATCCGCAACGATGGCTTGCGCGGCGAGACCCTGCGGCGTCGCTGCGTGCAACACGATCGGATAGGTGCGAGCACCGTCCACGAGCGCGAGCGTACCCTCGAAGAGCGGCGATGCGTTCTGCGACCCTTCGAATCGGAGCGTGCCGTCGGCATCGGCGAACGCGAGCCCGTTCGCAGCGACGTGGCCGCCGTTCACACGAACGCTCGCGCCCGGATACGCGCGTTCGAACGCATCGAGCGCGGGAAGGCCCGCATGGAAGTCGGCGATCGTAAGGTTGGGCTGGTCGAGCGACACGCGCGCCACGGGCGCGAGCACGATCGTCGCATGCGGCGCTTCGAGCACGGGCGACGCCGCCGTTCCGATCGCGAGATCGCGCACGTCCCACACGCCGCTCGCGTACGTCGCCGACGAGACGCTGACGTCGCTACCGAGCGTGCGAGCCGCGGCGTTCGCGAATATCGCGCGCTCGATCGGTGCGCGTGCGAGGAAGCCGGCCGCGAGCGCGACGAGCGCGCACGCGGCGATGATCCACAGCAATCTCCCTCTGCGTCCCGTCATGATCCCGACCGGGATATCCGCACCGACCGCCGCAACACCTCTCGCGATGACGAAATCCATCGCCGGCGCGCTCGCACTCGTCGCCGCACTCTCCTGGCAGTCGAACGTCGCGCGCGCGCAGGACGACTTGCCGCAAGTCGCAGCAAACGCGCGCGAGCCTTATGTGGCGGTTCTCGTGTGGCACGACGTGTTACCGGAGAAAGAGGTGTGGTTCGATACCACGTCCGCAACGTTCGCGACGCAACTCGATGAGATCGCGCGCGGCGGCTTTCACGTGATCCCGCTCGCAGCGCTGCGCGATCACCTCGTGCTCGGCACGCCCCTTCCCGCGAAGCCGCTCGTCTTGACGTTCGACGATAACGGAACCGGAATCTATCGCTACGCATTTCCGCTCCTAGAACGGCATCGTTTCCCAGCGACACTTTTCGTCCACACGAATTTCGTCGGAAAGACCACGAGCAAACATCACAACACGTGGGACGACTTGCGCGCGATGGAACGCAGCGGATTGATCGACGTACAGAGCCAGACGGCGAACCACCCGCCGGACCTCACGAAGCTGAGCGATGCGGACGTGCTGCACGAGTTCGCGCTTTCGAAGTACTCGCTCGAGCATCGTCTCGGGCGCAAGATCTTCGCCGTCGAGTATCCGTACGACGTCTACGACGACCGCGTGGAACGGCTCGCGGCGCGCTCGGGATACGTCCTCGGCTTCACGGAAGATTGGGGCGCCGCGGGCGACTCGGCGTCGCTCCTCGAGATCCACCGTTATTCGATTCTCACGCGCTTCGATCAAGCGCTCGCCGACGTCGCGGCACACGCAAAATAAAGTGCGCCCGCTCGCATCGCTGCGAACGGGCGCGTGAGTGGGACGATGACGGCGTTTAGGGGTTGCTTGGCGTCTGCGGGTCACCGGCCACGGGAAGGTTGGACGCACCGACGAGGTTGTCGACGTACGGCGTCCCGAGTCCGGTGATCTGGCTGTATCCCTTCGTACCTGCGGCGACCGTAACCACACCGTTGTATCCAGGGATTCCGTCGTGGAAGAAATGGTACGGCAACGCATCGTTTGCCTTGCCCAGTTCGTAGAGCGTCGTGTTGACGTTTCCGAGACGCGAGCCGCCGTGAGCGACGAGCAACGCGAGAACGCCCGCGAACTCCGGTGACGACGCGCTCGTGCCGATCACGCCGTAGAGGTAACCGTCGAATGCGAGGATCGACGCGCTATCGTCGGCTCCGCACGATGCGGAAATGCCGGCCGGGCAGCCGCCCATCTGCATCGAGACGTCCGGAATGGAGCGGCCGTAACCCGTGAGGCCGTACTGCGCTTGGTACTTCGGCATCGCGAAGACTTGGCTGCGTCCGCTACCCGAACCCCAGAGTCCGCCCGTGACGACGGTACCGAGGCCGTACCCGTACACGTCGTACGGAACTTCCGGATCGGCATATTCGCTTTCGCGCACGTACTTCGACGTGAGCACCGGCGGGTTCGGCTGCGGGTTCGGCGGTGTCGTCGTGATTAGGTTCGTTCCACCGACGGCCGTGACGTTCGGATTGTCCGCCGGATCGTCGATGCTCGGCAGAAACTGACCGTTGTACCCGTAGACGTAGTAGGGCTTGGACGGGCACGCGCGGCCCGACGAGTCGCCCGAGGAGAACAGGAACGTCTGACCTTGCGCGTTCCCCTGCGCGAAGAGATCCTTATAGATATTCAGGATGTAGCGATAGTCGACGCCTTCGTTATAAATCGGCTCGTAGCCGATCTCGCAGCCGCCGAACGAACCGCTCGTCACGTCGGCGATATCGTCTTCGATCACATCTAAGTAGCCCTGAAGCAGCGAATTATCGCTGAGATCCGGTATGTCGTAGAGCTGGTCGGTCGCGCCCGGCGCGCTCCCGAGCGACTGCTGCACGTCGAGGCTCGCTTCGAACGAGGCATCGGAGTTCGGATCGAACGGCGCGCCGCCGAGCACGTAGTGACGGATGACCTTCGGCACCGCCGCACCGCTAACCGCGGTGTAGTTCTCCGAATCGAAGTAGCCTTTGAGATCGCTGTCGAGGATGTCGCTACTGATCATGATGCCGATATTCGCGTAACGTCCGCGAACCTGCGACCACGTCGGATACGAGTAGGCCTGCTTGAGGTCGGTAAACCAGTACGGTCCGACGCTCGAATAGCGGCTGGCCGGCTGGACGCGCGAGAGGCGCGAGTAGAGGTGCTTCGGGCGGACATACCCGATGCCGACCACGTTGACGCCTTCGCGCGCCAGTCCGACCGGTAGCGTGATCGCCTGCCGCGTCACCGCGCTCTTATGTCCGTTTGCCGCGCGCAGCAAGCTCATCTTCACGGCGAACGCGCGCTCGACCGTCGCCGTCGGCGCATGAACGCTATACGCCTGAGCACCCGCGCGATCGATCGTGATCCCCGCGGCCTTCATCGCTGCTTCGACGCGTGCGCGCGACGCGGCCGTCGGGCCGAATTCGCTCGCGAACTGCTGTGGCGTCAGAAAGTGATGGTAGAGCGGCGAGTTCATGTCGCCTTGCTCGGCGATGAGCTGGTCGAGTTCCGCCGTATTGCGTAGCGGCAACTTCACGAGGAAGTTGACGGGTTGGGTCGGCGGCGCCTTACCGAGGAAAGCGTCCGTTGCGGCGCCCGCGGGCGACGCTCCGAGAACGGGTGCGAGAAGCAACGCCGAAAGCGCCGCTCCCCGAAGCGATGGCTTAAACACGAATGAAACCTTTCATACCGCGACGTTCGGACCACAGAGAGAAACGGCCGAACACGCAGCCCCGTAACAGGCTCCGTTACGAGCAGTTCAACGGACCCCGGTAGCGGACTCCTTCAGCGTTCGTATGCCAAAGGTCCTAATTTTCGGAAGAACCCGCGTCAGTTATTTCCAGCAGTCGACGATCGGCGAAACCAGCGACGCTTTGCCCGTGAGCGGCAATCCGTACATCGTCTCGAGCGTGCGTAGCGTGTTCAAGTGGTCGACACGTTCCGCATAGCGCCCCGGCTTCACCATCGGACCGTAGAAGATCGTCGGGATCGTGTTGCCGGGGTCGTAGCCCTCGTCCCACGTAAGCACGACGAGCGTATCGTGTTTGTCGGCCCACGCGAGGAGCGGCTTCACGTGGGTCGCGAGCCACGTGTCGCCCTGCTCGATCGATCCGTCGTGCATGTCGTCGTCGACGTCGGGGATCAAGAACGACACCGTCGGCAACGCGTTATAGGAACGCGGGAGATCGTCCATGGGCTTACTGTCGGAGGCGGGCACGTTCGAGAACGCGACCCACGGCGCGTGTTTGCGCGCGTACGTGCCCGCGCTGCAGACCGTCGATCCCGTTCCCGGCAGCGCTTCCGCGTAACCCGCGAACGTCAGATGCGCGGCGAGCAGTTCGCTCCCGAGGTTCGGGGCGTGCGGAGAGATGCCGGTCGCGGGGCAACCGTCACCGTTCTTGTTCGTCAGGCCCGAAAAGAGCGCGAGGTAGTTCGGTAGGCTCGGGTGCGTGACGCCGTGCGCGTCGACGAAGAGTGCGCCGCGCGCGGCGATCGCGTTGATGAACGACGCATGGCCGCTGCGATCGATCTGCGCGAGCGATTTGTTCTCCTCGACGATCACGATCACGTGAGCCGGGCGCGGTAACGCGGCCGACACGGGAAGCGTACAGAGCACCAAGGCGACCGCGACGAGCGCCGTCTGCAGACCAAAAGAAGTTCTCATCGCGGACGCAGTTCGCGAAGTGAAAGCGGACCTCCGGGCGAATCGAGCGGCGTGGCCTCCTCCGATGAAATGTGCGCGTGCGGCGCTTCGTAACGATCGCCCTCGGCGCCATCCTCGGAACGCTCGCGTTACGTTCACCGGCCGCGGCGGATTCGGCCCCGTGCCGCTGGATTGCGAACCCGCCGTACGTCCAGGTAAAGACCGGCTCCCCCGTTCCCTTGCTCGCGACCGCCGTGCGGGGAACCGCGATCGACCCTACGGCCGTTCCGTCGTACACCTGGAATCCGAACCTCGTGCGACGCGGACGCGTCCGCATCGCGCCCGATGGGACCGTGAGTTCGATCGTCACGGTCGCCGGCGGCGGATGCACGCCGGTACGCGTCGCGGTCCTCGTGTATTCGGATGGGTACGTGCCGCAGCGCAGCGTCGCGTTCAACTTCGGCGATTCGCAGGCGCACGACGAATTCGACTCGGGTCGCGGAAGTTTCGAAACGCTCGCGTCGCACGCCGAAATCGGCGATCCGTTCGGGCTCTATCGCACGTGGCTCTCGGCCGATCTGCGTTCGATCGCGTACTTACATCGAGCGGGCGCCGTCGAAGACGTCGGCGATACGGCGGACCCGGAAGAGCCCACGTTTGCCGTGCACGACACGTCGCTCGAGATCCGCGCGGGGAAGACCGTCATCCCGGGCGGCCTCGTTGCGGACCTGACGTTCATGACCGCGGGCAGCAACACGCCGCGCCCGGGCGTCTCGGGATTCGGTATCGGGGTCGAGGTCCCACCGACGCTCCAGCAGACGCTCTCGGCGTACGGCGCGATCTCGTACTATCCGAACCTCAACGGCGGCGGCGTTCGCTATCGCGCCGTCCGCTTCCGCACCGGCGGGACGCTCTCGCTCCTTCCGTTCTTCGGATACCCGTACTATCTCGATCTCGCCGTCGTCGGCGACCGTCGCAGCGACGCATCGCGCGCGCCCGGATCCGTTCGCTTTCAAGGTATCGTCTTCGGCCTCGGCTATCGCTTCGGGAGTCGCCTCTGATGCAACGTCACGATTTCATCCGTTCGCTCGCCTCCGTTCTCGCGCTACCGCTGGCTGCGGGTGCGGCGCCGACGCCGGAACCGTTCAACGTGCTCGTGCTCGGAGATTCGATCGCGTGGGGGCAGGGGCTCACGAACGATCACCGCTGGCGCACGACGATCGTCAATCGCCTCGCCGCACGACTCGGGCGGCCGATCGTCGAGGTCCCGACCGACGTGCATTCCGGCGCGTCGATCGGGCTCGGCGACCTCAATCAGATCGCCGATACGAGCCGGAATCACGTCGCAAACGATCGGTACGCACCGCGCTACGACGATGCGAATACGAAGAGCGGCACCGCGGTGCAATCGTCATCGTACGAGCTTTCGTATTTGGAAGAGGGGAAGTACGCGGGAGAAATTCCGTCGTATACGCCGACCGTTCTGCGGCAACTCGACGACTACGATGCGAGCCCGAGTCAGGACACGCGCATCGATCTGATCTTGCTCAGCGCCGGAATCAACGACGTCGGCGTGACGCGGCTCCTCGATCCGATCGCCGACCGGCGTTACGTGCGCGAAGCGATACGCGTGCACTGCCACGATCACTTGCTCGCGCTGCTCGATCGCTTGCGCGCGCGCTTCGTCGAACCGAATCCGAACTGCATCGTCATCGTGCTTTCGTACTATCCGATGATCGGCGAGGATAGCCTCGACATCCCGCCCGTGCGCGACCTCGTCCGCGCGCTTCTCGGCTCGCCCGTGCAGACGCGCGCGCAAGCGCGCAGCCAAGGTCTCGAGCGTGGTGCGGCGAGCATCACCGCAACGACGAGCGACCTCGCGGGCAACGCGTCGCGCTATACGCTCGCGAAGCCGAACGAGAATACCGAAACCACGCCGCCGCGAAAACTCAACGTGATCGCGCGCGCGCTCGTCGCGGCCGCGAATCGTTTCTTCGACCAATCGGAGGCCGCGATCGACGAAGCGGTCGCCGATGCGAATCGCGCCCCGTTCTCACCGAACTTCGTCCACGTGACGCCGAACGTCGATCCGTTGCATACCGTCTTCACGATTCAACCCGATCCGCAACTCTGGAGTTTGAAGAACGCCACGCTCGCGCCCGAAGACGAGTTGGTGGCCGAGCGCTACGCGATCTGCGACCGTCTCGGCATCGAACGGCACGACCTCGACCCGAGCGCGATCGCCGCGTGCCGGATCGCATCGATCGGCCATCCGAACGTCAACGGCGCGGAACAATACGCGGACTCGATCTGGAACGCGATCGTGCCGCGGCTCCCGAAAGCCGCGAGTTAACCGGGCTTCTTCTTCGGCTTCCGTAAGAAGAAAACGAGGGGCACGAACAGGAAGGTCAGATAGCCGACGAAGCGCGCGGTATCGGCATACGCGAGCGTCGTCGCTTGGCCGACGATGATATTGTTGAGCGCGATACGCGCGTTCTCGTCGTTCGGTCCGCCGCGCGCGTCGACGAACTCGCGGATCGGCGCGACGCCGAGCGACGCGCGCGCGCCGAGCTCCGTTTGGTGCACCGCAGCCTGCCGCGCGATGATCGTGATCAGCACCGCGGTCGCGATGCTGCCGCCGAGTTGCCGCGCGAGGTTGAACATCGCCGACGCCTTCGGGACGTCGCGCGGCTGCACGGATCCGAACACGGCGAGAGAGATCGGCACGAAGATTTGCGCGAGGCCCACGCCGCTGAGCGCGAGCGGCGGAAAGAACGTCCAGAACGTCGCGTCCGTCGTCGTAACGGCGGCGAGCCACACGTTCGAAATTGCGAGCAACACGAACCCGATTCCGATCTGAACGACCGGCGACACCTTGCCGCTCGCCGCGAGGCGCGCGGAGGGTATCGTCAGGATCATGATCGTGACCGCGCGGAACAGGATCACTTCACCCGCGAGCGTTGCCGTAAAGCCGAGGCCCGACTGCACGAACTGCGGCAACGTGATCAGGCTGCCGAGCAGCGAGACGCCGAGGCACGCGCCGAGCAGGCTTCCGGCCGTCACGGTTTTGTTCTTCAGAATCCGTAGATCGACGACCGGGGATTTCGCCCCGAAGAGTTCCCAGAGCACGAACGCACCGAGCGTCACGGCCGCGATCGCCGCCGACGCGACGATCGCATCGGATCCGAACCAGTCTTTCTCCTGACCCTGGTCGAGCATATATTGAAGCGCGCCGAGCCCGATCGCGAGCAGCGCGACGCCGACGCCGTCGACCGCGAGCTTTTGCGGCGGCTCGGGATTGCGCAAGAAGCTCCCCACGAGAAACGCGGCGCACAGCCCGACGGGCAGGTTGACGAAAAA
>Ga0209611_10004107_pt1 | contig 25013 bp, 25 predicted proteins | sample S1TSphgellanicum_3_FD_187693 | JGI IMG/M metagenome (GOLD analysis project Ga0209611, IMG submission 187693) | Host-associated microbial communities from peat moss isolated from Minnesota, USA - S1T2_Fc - Sphagnum magellanicum MG (SPAdes) (version 2) | ecosystem: Host-associated > Plants > Peat...
AAAATAGGAAAAAAAAAAAAAAAAAAAAACCATTAATTCAAAACCCTTTATAAAAAAACAATGAGTGACCAATATGCCCTTGTTTTTTAATTAAAAAAATTACCTTACTTATATATAAACCCAAATGGAGAGAAAGAAGGAAGGCCTTTACCTTAGATTCTTTTATTTTAAATTTAAAAATAAATTGGAGGGAAAATCAAACAACCTCATTCCCAAATCATCCTTGAAAAATTCAAATAATTAACTGTTTAATTAATAGGAACGAAAGGAGAGTCTCCTCAAGCTTTTGCTAATTTTTTTTGACAAAGGTTGTCATTTTTTGACCCAAAATTTGGAAAATTGGGGGGGGGTGGAGAGGGAGGGGAAGGTTTTTTTTTTTTGGGTTTAAAATTGGAAATTTTTTGTATATAAAAATTTGATAAGGAAAAAAAACCCTAATAATCTCCTCTATAAATTCTCTTCCATAAATAGTTTTTTCACCTGGGCTGTTCGGGTAGCCCGAGGAAAAAAAAACCCCACAGTGAAGAGGGCGGAAGGAAACTGGAACAAAGTCGTCGGCGCTGGCGCCAGAAGAGGAAGAAGAAGAAGAAACAAGCTTGGCTTGGCGCGCGCCAAGAGCGGCGAATTCCCAATCATTTTGTTTTGTTTTTCACGCAATCTGTCTCGTCTGGATCTCGTCTGTCGTGCAGAGTATAACACGTGGGGTGGAGGATTTGAAATCCGTGTTCCATGGGTTGTGTACAAAACCCTTTTCTTTCTTTCTTTCTTTCTTTGGAAACGCTCCAAATGGACAAGAAAAAAAAGCAACTGCAGCAGCAGAAGACTCCACAGATGCAGCACCAGCAGCACCAGCAGCAGATTGATGATGATGATGATGATGATGATGATAAATCATCAGGACCTGCTCACCGCAGCTCTCAGTGCTAGCAGGCATCTCTGAGAATCAGAACCCAAACAAAGTGCATGAAACAAACAGATACCATGCTTATGATGATCACAATGCCCATGATTGATGCTTGCTGCTGATGATGATGGTGATGCCTCTCGTGATTGCCAGACAAAATGAAGAAGAAGAAGAAGAAGAAAATTATAGGAGAAGGGTAGTAGGGCCAGAGGCCCTTCCTTGTTTTGTTTTGATGTGCCTACGCACTGGGGGCAGTAGCCTGAGTGACAGGCATTGGAAAAACAAGGGCCCTACACCTTCTCCAATGCAAAAACTGAGCCAGTTTTTTTTTCAAGTGTATTCACAGGCACCTTTACCCATTGTAATTTGACCTCTGATGGCTGGCAGGCTTTACACAAAGCGTAAAGCCCATGGATGTGTGTCTGCAAGATTTACCCTTTTCATAAAACCTACCATTTTTTAATGAAAATTCATCATACCTGTTGGGTATCACAGGAATACTGATCAGGTTTTTACAATGTATGGTGAAGGCCCTGCACAGTATAGGGTAGTGTGGGGTTGTGTAAATACACTACAAAAATTAGGGCAGGTTTTTAGGACCCAACAAAAAAGCAATTGCACATGAGGAAGAAGAGAGAGAGAGAGAGAGAGAGAGAGAGAGAAGATCAGAAAAGATGAGATCATCATGCGTGTTACAATCATCTTGGGAACTGAGATTGACCCATTTTGTAAATGTATTCAAAAGTGTAAGTGCAAGAGAGAAAAGAGAAGAAGATGGAGAAGAGACCTAGAGAAGAGGAGAGAAGGTGGGTGTGTGGTTTGGGGTTTAGGGTTTAGGGAAGCAGTGAGCATTGATGATGATGATGGGATGATGGGTGATTGCGATGTTGATGTGGGTGGGTGGTGCAGTAGGAAATCTAAATGTGGAAGCTCATGAAGAGCTCTGAGCTGCCATATAAATAGCTGACAGCAGCAGCGGGTCCATTACTGGCGCACCATGGCCTGATTCCAAGCAGGACAAAGCGGGAGAAAGTGAGAGAGACACACATGCAATCAAATCCTACTCTTCCCATGGCTAGTTATGCGCTTCTGTCAATCTGCCAAGCTAATGATAACATAGTTATAAAGTTTGTCGCTGCTGGGCTGGGCTGCTTGTCTGTTGTCTGCTTTCTGCTTTCTGCAATAATCCAAAATCCAAAAAGAAAGCCAAGCCCCCAGCTCCTCCAGGATTGCCACCCAAAAAGATCATAATGACAAACGCAAAACCCAAAAGAGAATGGAACAGTAGTGGAGGAAGCAGAAACAGAAGAAGAAGAAGAAGAAGAAATAGCCTTGGAGGAGGTCCTCCTTAAGTTGGAGAAGAATATGCAATCTATCAAGCTGCTGGTGCTGCTGCTGCTGGAAGAAGCTTTTGTTCTTCTCTTGTGTCGATGATTCTAGTGCCTTGAGAAAGTGACAGAGGATTTAGAGCTTGAAGAGCTTCTTATGTGGGTGTGGGTGGAGGGAGAAGCTGGAGAGAAGTAGTGGGTTGGGTGGCGAGCACCTCATGTAGTCTAGAAGGAGAGAGAGAGAGAGAGAGAGAGAGAGAGAGAGAGAGAGAGAGTGTGTGTGTGTGTGTGTGAGTTCTTAGAGTGTGAGGTGGCTAGGATGGAGATGGCAGAGCAGCTTGTGCAATGCAACAACAATCCTGCAAAAGAAGTTTCAAGAGACTAAGGAAACCGGACTTGAGCTGCAGTCTCAGGAAGTCGTTGCAGCAGCATTTGAGTGATTCATGGAGTCGAGGAGAGCCGCGTGCGTGCGTGCTCTACAACAACAGTTGAGGCTCTCGACTCTCTTAAGCTTGGCTTGGACCCCGTGATTCCCGAGCAGTGCAATCCGTGTCCGCCAGCATAGTAAGGCTACGACAAGGCTCACAGCACAGCACAGCACAGCTAGCTAGATGTAGCTGCTACCCATAACCTCTTTTTGCGAGGCAGGTGAGCTTGATTCGTTACAAGGGTGGTTGGTGTCCAACTCGAAGACTCTGTTGCACCGCTGCTGCTCAAGGACTCTGTTGCATTGCCACTGCTGAAGTGGGTCGTCGTCTTCTTCTTCTTGAGCTTCAGGTGCAAGCAGCAGCAATGGCAGCAACAGAGTCTAAGAGTCCCTCCGTCTGGCTGTGATCCGCCTGGGAAGAGTTTGTTGCAATGTGTCCCATGTGCGAGGATCGGGGATGGCCACTGGGTCAGACGGCAATCGAGACGAGGTACAGGGAACTGGTGAAGCACAAGCCCACAGTATGTGCAGTGGTGAGGCGCATGATGAAGCATTTGATCCACAACAGCAGCTGGAGCTCAAGCCAGCCTCATGTGGACATCCCCAAGGCGAAGATGATTGCGCGAACCCAATTCTCCAAGTCGCGCAGCGTGCAGGCTGCGTGCCAATGTGCACAAGCGAGGGAGAGAGGAAGAAGTGCACGAGGTTCACTGTCGATGCCCACTTCCGGCGAGCTCGATCGAAGCGGACAACCGTTGCAGCAGGAGCAGCGGCGAAGAACGCCTGCAGAATACTTCGTCGGTGGGCATCATCATCGTGCGCCGCGGCGGCAATCCTTCGAATCGCAACTGGGTTTGCACGGCGTCGAGACGGACGTACATTTGAAGCAGAGGAGGAGGAGAATGAGGAGAAGGAGCAGCAGCAACAGCAGAACAAGAACAAGAAGGAGAAGCTCCTCCTCCTCCTCGTCCCCTTTGCCGAGGGAGCTTCGCAGCCGACGACGACCTGCGAGTGAACCGCACCCATCTGCACGTCTTTCAGGAAGAAGATCCATCCGAGTCGCAGCAGTAACCAGCACTATGCAGACGATCGACACCACCTGCGAAGCTTGTGGAGCAGAGGTGCACATTCCTTGTCTCACAAAGACGAAGAAGAAAAAGCAGCTTGAACAAAGAGACCAAGAAGAAAATCTTTCTTCCTCCTCCTCGGCTTCGAGGTCGACACACTGGAGGAATCCTCCTGCAGTCTTCTTCAATGCTGCTGCCACCGGAGGACCCAACAACAATGTCGTCCACAATCTGGATTCTTTCGAGTTTCGGACCACTTCCATCTCCAAGAGATCATCAGCTTCCTTCAATGCTCTGCGAGGGAGTCTGAGATCCATGGTTTCCATCTCCGAGACCGTTTTCTCGACCAGCGGTGAACTGTACGAGGACGCGTCCATGACCAGATCTCCCTCCAGGAGGACGCTTTCCAGCCTCAGAGATCTCTGGAGTGCCCACAACGAATTCCTCGGCTGCTCCTCCTGCAGCAGACGACAGCAGCAGCGGTTCGAAGAGGTTCTTGATCATCATCATCATGTTGTTGTTGCCAAAAAGTCTTTGGCAAGGGGAGGAGGACTGGACGACGACGACGACGACGGATCTGATCTAGACGATGAACCTGAAACCTTGGGGCGTTTCTACAGCTCAGGTAGAGTACACCACAAAGAAAAACCCTAATTCTTTCTTTCTTTTTTTTCTCGAGCAATGTGATGCCATTATCGTGTTGCAACAAAGCTCTTCGAACCTCAACTTGGGTTTTTAGCAATCTACCTGATTGGATGCATTCTTGTTGTTGTTATAGTTTCTGTGGACTCATATGTTTGTGGGTGAGCTGTGGGGTTTTTCACAATCTGATGCATTCTTGTTGTGATGGTTTCCGTGGACTTATGTTGGTGGGTGGGTTGTGGTTGTTGCTTGCTTGTTTGCTTCTCCCCTCTTGTGAATCTCTTACAGAATCAGATACCATGATGTACTCTCTAGCAGCAGAAGAAGAAGAAATGGGTCAAGAGTTGAGCATAAGTGATGAAGCTCCTGAACAAGAAGAAGACTTGCTGCTGCGTCAGCTACTGCTCTCACAAGAGTCTTCTGCAGCTCCTCAACTCTCGCAGCAACAGCAGCTACAGTTATCACACCACAAGGAGGAGGAGGAGGAGGAGGAGTCTGCAGAGTGGGTTACAGAGTATGATGGTACAGATGACAAGCTCAGAGATTCCACCAAGAAAAGTTGCAGCAGTGGCAATTCAAGGAGCTCCTTGTCCTTGTCCTCCTCCTCGGCCTCCTCCTCCTCTTCCACACCAAAATCTACTACTAACCTCTCCTCAGGGTTCCCAGGAACTGGGAAGAAGAAGAACAACAACACCACACGGAAGACAACAGCAAGTTTTAAACAAAAGTCTCCAAAATCTGTGAGCATCGTTGCAACTTCAAACTACCACCACAACACAAACAACAACAACAACAGCAGCAGCGACAAGAAGTTGTCATCATCATCAGAGAAGCACCAACAGCAAAATCATTCTCCAACATCACCGAGTGTTGTGGTTTTACTGGGAAAATATGGGAACAGGAAAGGAATGCGGATTGCAGGATTGCAGCATTCAGATCCACAAGCCTTGAATCACCATCGTGGTGGGTCTCAGATGATGATGATGATGCAAAGGCACCACAGCAGCAGCAACAACACTGCCACCGCTGCCACTGCTGCTGCTGCTGACACCAGTGGATCCTCATCAGATCACAGCCATGAGTGGGCATGTGCGAAACGAGCAATTGCAAGCTTTCAAGATGAGGTTGCTCGGATGTTGCTGGAGGGCACAGGAGATGTGAGTGAGCTTGAGGATATTGAGGATTTTTTGAACGGGTACATGAGATTGAACACTCCTTTCTATCTGGAGATGGTGGAAGAGTTTTTCAGAGCTATCTGCTTGGATTGTTTCAACAAACCATCGCTTGCTACTGGCAGCAGCAGCAAGCATACGAGCAATAATGAGCCACAACAACAACCAGCAACAGCAGCAACTACCATCACCCCCACCACCACCAGATCTGATGACAAAGGCCACCACCTCTCCTCCTCTTCAGCAACTGGTGCATCTTTGAAATCAAAATGGAGATCCACACTGAGAATCCGCTGAGCTTCTTTCACCCAGCTTGGTTCAATAATTTCAGTCCTTAAGCTTTTCCATCTTACAATCTTTGAGTGAGCAGATTTGAAAATCCCTTTCTGCACAATCTCCAGAAACCAACTCTTTGCAAATCTTCTTTGAGCAAGTGAGGAAGCAGATTTGAAAACCCTCTAGATTCGAAATCGATCTCAGGAAACGAACTTTGATTGCAATCTTCTTTGAGTGAAGATTTGAAAGAACCCCACCATCTGCTGCACAAGCTCAGGAAAACAACAACTCTTTTGCATCTTCTTTCAGTGAGCCGATGTGAAAACCAGCAATCTCAGGAAACCCAACTCTTTTGCATCTTGAGCAGATGTGAAATACCAGCAATCTCAGGAAACCCAACTCTTCGCATCTTCTTTGAGTGAGCAGAGTTGAAAAACCCGCAATCTCAGGAGAAAAACCTCCGACTTTTTTTCTTTCATCTTCTTTGAGTAAGCAGATTTGGAAATACTGTCTGCTGAGTGCGTGCGCAATCTCAGGAAATGAACTGTTTCCTGAGAAGAATCTGAGGGCTAGAGAAGACCAATTTTTGTGCAAGCTGCAAGCAAACAACAGTCAACCCTTTTTGTGTTTTTCTTCCCAGTGTTGCTTGCTTGCAGCTGCTCCACTCACTCTTCCCAACACCCAAAGCTGGAGACTTACTGTGGGGGACACACACACACACACACACACACACATGCACACATAAATACACATTCTTTGCTACTTTATAGATGTAAATCTCTTTTGTATATGTTCCTCGATTTTATTTCATCATCTTTATTGAATCAGCCTGCCTTCTGCACTTGGAAATAAAATATGGTGCAAATTTAGCACCCTTTTGTATATATGATGATAATGCTTTTTGGGTGCAAGTTTTTTTGTGTCTTTCCAGCATCTTTTGGGTGAACAAACAAACAAACACACTGATTTGTATATATGTATATAGAGCAAGATGTTGCAAAAAAGCTCTCAACATTTTGCTGTCAAGATCACTCTCAAGGGTTTTTTTCCTTGTTTTCAGAGGTTACCATTTTTTGCTCTCAAGTGTTTTTTCCCTTGTTTTCAGAGGTTATATTGTTTTTCTCATAACAATGAGGAGGACATTACTTGCGGTTTGTATTACTCTTTTTTTTGGGTGTGAGAAAACTCTAGTTCAAGATTTGAACAAATGTGAAGATTTCTGTTTGCAATCCTGTCCATACACACAAGCAAGCTCTTGAGAGCTTTTCTTTGTATGCATAATGTGCAAGAGTGTGTGTTGAGTGTGCGTTTCTGTGAAGTATGGAAATACACAACAATGTGCATCTGTTGTGGAATCATCCAAACACTAAATTTGTTTTTTTGGAAACCAACAGTAGTTTAATTGAGAGCTGCATTCATTTCATACATGAATAAATGCATATTACATAAGCAGTGGGGGCTACCTTACATTGTAGCCACCTTCACAGATTCTCAAACAAAGTTGAGATTCGAAGGCCCTGACTATCCACAAGAATGCCATCCACTAGATCCTTGGCGTTGTCGATCAAGGCCAGAATCTGCCCAGCAAAGAGTGTGATGGTGATAACAAAACCATCACCCCTGTTTGCAAGAGTGAACATGCTGCTCTCAATGTTGCCAGTATTGTAGACGATCCACTCTTTAGGCTGCAGCTCTTCTGGATTGCCATTTGGATTGCTGGGAATAACTACAATCACCGTGCTCACTGTCCAATTCTTCAGAGTTACTACTGCAGGCAACCCTTTGTTCGCTGATGCCATAACCATGACCACCATCACTGCCTGCACAACAGATAGATGTACCAACAACGACAGCAAATGATTCTTCCTCATGATCACTGCAAATTTCCTGTGTACGTTTGCAGTCAACTATCAGCTCCCAATTTTTCTTCCAGCTGAATGCACTGGGTGCAGGAGGAGAGATCAGATAGAGTGAGAAATAGTGTTTGAGAATGTGAAAGGTACAACACAGACACAAAGAGACATAGGCAGGGCTGGGAGAATGAGAGAATGTGGGGAGAGATCAAGGGTATATAGAGGCATCAAATTGGAGCATTTTAGCAACATCATAGGTACACCAAAAGGCAGATTTGCAGGATACAATCAGATACCAGTAACAATAGAATTCCTACCAGTGTTAGGTGTATAACAACAACACATGGATGCAGAAATATACCGTTGTGCAGATAAGATGTACCCTCCTCCAGAGTCTCATCATGATCACGATCAGATCGTGTAGAGGATACTTCCAACTGCCCACTGCACACAAAAAGAGAATTCAACTAGATAGATACATGCTGTAGTAGATCCAGGAAAAAGGGAGACCTGATAAGGGGTCACAGTAGGAAACTCCAAAAATGTTAATTTCACCCGTGCATTTGGTTCCTTTGTATTACCAGCTTTCCATTCATCTTGTTAAGCTCCAAAAAGATTACCCAGTTATGAATACAAAACATACTTATGGACAGTCCATTACTCCAAGCAAAGATGAAAGAACTTTGCACCACAGATTAAGGGTTTATAAGGTGCCAAATTTATCAGACCAAAGCTTTTGAAGCTCGCTCTATATGTTGATGCTCGCTCCGGAGAGATGACGTCTCAACCTTTTTTTTGGGTCTTCAGCTTCTGTCAGACTTTGCAAAACAGGCTACATGCAACACAAAGGATACGTTTCATCTCCTTTTGATCTCCTACAAACTGATCTGTTGACAGACAGTACTGAAAATGAACCCCATCCTGTGAAAAGAGAGCTTGAACAACTGTAGGTTTTTCTAGATAATGAAAGACGTGTCCATGCCCTTTAAGCTGACAGGGTATTATTGTACAGAAAAAATAATTAGACAGACCTTGCAATATTGAAGCATCCAAGTTGTGAACTATCAAGCACAAAAAGCAACTGACCTACAGTAACAATTGGAATTTCATAGCTTCCCTTTCTCTATTGTGAAAATCTTGTTACTTGCAAATCCATTGCCGCCTGTGCCTGAGAGCTTCTTCATCAACATGATCTGAAGAGTGTCTACTTTCCTGATCTCTATGTACAGCATGCAGATTAACACTGGTGCCTACTACTCACAACCTTGAGGCTTGATCTCAGCCACTGACAACCACCAAATGAATTTACTCCCTTTTCCAAACTACAATTCCTCTCAGCATTGTAGAAAATCCCCGGTAATATTGATGCTCGTCCATTGGCATAAGCTGACTAAATTGGTATCCTTGAGCAATAAACTCCAAAATTGGTAGGCCTGTGGCTGAAGGCCACAATGTAAACAAACTGGCAAGACACTACCCTCCCCCTCACTTCAGCTGGAGCACATTCTATGACTACTGAGCTAGTGATTAGTTGCCTTGTCCCACTTGCTTTTCTTGCTGGCATGGAATTCGTTCTTGACAGACACCTCAGTTGTTGTCGTAGCTGTGTGGGTTACTGCAGATGTAGTAGTATTAATGGTGGTTTGACTTGCCTCTCCTAGTCCATGTGTAGCAATGACTGTGACTCCTGAAGAAGCACAACCACACAAAACAGCTTCAATCAGCCTTCGCAGGTTCCTACCTCACTTACAGTGTACAGAAATGAAGTGATGCAACCTGAGCCAAAACACCTGAAAGCATGAAGGCTTTTTGATCTCCAAAGCCAACCAGATAGGTAAACCTCTTTAAAAAAGAGCATGAATGTATGCCTAATATGTTTAAGTCATTCCAATGCAGCAGGAACAGGACCTAATTCCACATGGAGAGAAATCCTAAACAGACCATGGATGTAGTGCAAATATACCACATCTAAAATATTGGATTACTTGGCCTTCTGCAAGGCCAACAAAAGACAAAAGAGTTTGGGGCAGAAGAATCAAAAGCCAGCTTCATAGTCATAAGTGGTGCCCCCAAGGCCATTGATCTTATAATTCACCTTGTGGAAAATACCAAAATGAACAAGAGTACAGGCAAAACTATACATAAATTGCCAAGAAATGTACTTCACACCTGAGTATACTAAAATGATGGGGCCATTATCATTATCTGTCAGGTCATAGGTTGGCCACCTCATGCCATTCTCAAAAATATTTATTCCAGTGGGTCTCTGCCTTTCTGGCAAAAATGTCCAACCCTCTGGGGTGGCTCTGATGCCCCACCCAGTGCAACCCATTTTCTGTTATCACTGGCCTTTGGCAATAGCCAATTAGCAAGAGCTACACCCTCATCCTACATTCACAGAAAACTTGAAGCCACCACAAATAGAAAGAGTACCAGTGAAGCCACCTTTCTGACCAGTGAGAATTGGCATGATGGGTTTTGGCCGAGGATCTGGCAACAGTCCAGCAGCAGAGGATGCTCGTGCAAAGTCAATAGTACTACGCTGACTTTGTGTCCTCTCTGCTCCCCTTCTCTGCATTGCTACTGCCACCGCACAACCTCAAAATAGCCATGGGATTTGGCTCAATACAAATATCTTTCAAGGAATTCCTTTATTTGAACCTTCTTAGCACAGTCAGAAGATAGAGAGTTGGTGTTCTTCAGTGATTACTCTATTGCAAACCCAATAATGCTGAGGAACACAACACATGATGCAAGGGGCAAAATGCCAAAGTGCAGTGTCCGTACCCAAGGCATCAAAAAAATCAATTTCCTCATAGCCATGTGGATTGAAGATGTCAGGCCTGAAACAGCTACCAATCTGATCGATGTTTTCATGGGTGACAGCATGCTGCAGAAAATCTGGGTTTCGGTATCCTTTTGAGTTACGCAAATCCTCATTGAAGCTTCTTCCAGCTTCCTTTAACTTGGAATACTTGGTGAATTTTGCCTGCCCAATTGCACAACAAAGATGGTTCAACACCTCAAGTCGAAATAAACTTTCCTCCTCTCTAAGTGCCTCCTACTGTTTGCAAATGTTGTGAGCAGAACACACCATATCTGGCCCAAAACACACACACCAAAGCTTCAGATTTGGTAGTCAATAGCAGCATATTGAGATTCAGCACTACATGCATACAGGATATGCTAGCTGCATGAGATCTTCAAACAATCTTCAAGTTTTAGGCCATAATAGGAAATGGGATATGGAGAGGCAATGTTTTCATCCACAGCTACATTGGAAATGCATAGCAACACATTTTCTATTTCTTGGGATTAAACAAGCACAGCACCACTTTACAGATGCAAAAAAATCGGACTACTAATGCTTGACCCACTCCATCCCTTTACAGGGTAGCAATGGAACAACATGAGGACACAGCGTTCAAAGCACTGACATTGAGAAAATTCCCATGATCAGCAGGATGTCATTCTTAGAGATTGCACCCTAGCTCTTGTAAGTTGAATCTAACTTTGTTATTCATTTCTGGTTGAACCCCCCATCCTGCCCCAGCAAGCAGCCATCTGATTCAACATCAAAAGCAGATCAGATCTGGACTGAGGAATTCATGAGAAGGGAGCATGACACACCTTCAACCCATCTGAGCATAGTGTGTGAGGTGGAGATGGCAAAAAGTCAGCCAGTGGGTTTTGTTCTGCTGTGTGAGGATTCACAGAATTGTCAAGACTGTCTTGCACCACACTTGCCTCTGCCTCACCTTCATCTCTGCTAGGAGTGAGCTCCTTCCCTGACAAGCAAAACAATCAGAGTGTAAGTAAACACTTTGTGTGCCTCACGTCCAGGAATTCAAACACTGCGATTGTTAGAATCAAATCCCACTTCCTAATGCCCAGCACAAACTCTTGGTGCTTGATGACCCTGTTCTACTTCTCCCATTATCTCCTAAAAGACATCAGTTCTCCAGAGCTTTGTGTGATAATGAGAGGACCTACTGTCCTCCCAAACCCTAGACCTCATATTTTCCGGGCCTTAAAGTAGATTCTTTGCACGCATGTTCATGCTTGGAGAGTTTCAAGACATGGATCTGATCTTCTTGCAGAAACTGCTGCAAATGAACTCAGGATCAATGAAAGTCTCAACTTCCACAAAGTTGCAGCTGTAAAGATGAACTACAAACTGCTGCGGCTGGAGACTCCCCAAACCCCCACCCTCCCACATAACGTACCAATGTGTTATCTATCTGTTGCAGAAAAAAACAAAACTACAAAGAATGAGGGACTACCAGGAGTACAAATCACTACAAAAGTATCAAGTAAAAAGCTTGCTCATGACACAGTCTTGACAAGCTAACTTCTCTCAGCTGTATGAAAACAAAACCTGAGTTTCCATATCTAATCTGAACAAAGAAATTCTGCTCCATATCTGATCTGAACAAGGAAAGTGCATGGTTGTAGTGAAGGTAAAAAGTAGTACCATTGTCAACCTGCATATCATCATCATCACCAACAGCCACACTCCCATCACCAACAGTCTCTCCTTCCTACACACAATGCTCACACATACACAGACACAGCATCCCCTCTTCCTCAGCAAACCCACAAGCATTTCCTATCAGTAAACCCATCTACATCTGTCTGCTACTGCCTTCACAATCTCTGATGTCATTCTGCTCTCAAGTAGAGCATCAATTTTGGCTTCTGGCCGTGAGCTTTCAACAAGTTCCCACAACTGCAGCACGGTATAAACCAGTTGAGACCACTGACATCCTCTCTCTCTCTCTCTCTCTCTCTCTCTCTACTCTTGTTGCAGAATTGAAGCTCAAGAGCAGCAGGAAAGAGGGAGGGGCAGAGGACCAACCTCATGCTGAGGAGACGCAGCGGCCTCATCATGTGCATAGTCCACGATGCTGCTGCCTGCAGCTTCTCCGTCGCCGGGAGTCGCTGTCGTCAATGGAGGAGGTGGTGCAGCAGCATCCTCCACGTCGTCGTCGGAATCCAGATCCCCATAGACAACGGACAGGAGTGCGATGCCCTCCGCATCGCGCCTGCCTGCTGCCATCCCTAGCAAGAGAAACCTAGGGTTGCAACAGAAGGAAAAGAAAGCTCGAGTTCTGTCAGTGTGAGTACACACATACACACAACAGCCTACCAGCAGTTGAAGCTCCTTCCTTCAGAAACCTTCCCTCACTTCTGATGGGTTGTGGGCGATGGTTAGATACTGTAGAAGAGCTTGGCCGAAGAGAAACAACGCCTCCTCCTCGACGACAATAATGTCCAGGTGCTAGGTTTAAGCTTGCAATCAGCAAGCAAGGTTTAGCGTTTGATGAGGAGCTCGACTGAGAGTCGCCGTAAGCAAGTGTTGCGGACCTCGTTGGTGCGGTCCAGCATCTCTCTCTCTCTCTCTCTCTCTCTCAGTGGCTTAGATGGCTGGCTTTGTACAGGGACAAGCTGAATTATGGAAATCAAGCTCTCTACCCTCAAAAGCTTGTTGCTGCAGATGAGAAGGACTCGAGCTTCTTGTCAGACAAGGTACCGCAAGATGTGATACCTTGCGACACATCTGGTAAGGTACTCTCGAATTTGTCTCGACATTTCTATTGATTAGCCATCAACATCTTGAGTGCTAGCTATCAACATGACCAGTTATGCAGCAGCATCAGATGAATTCCTAACTGTCAACATTCAACTGGCCCTTGGCTCTAGCAACTGCAAGCTGCAAGAAAGCACAAGGCATCACATCTTGTGACATCCTTGCCTGGTATTCATTGCTGCCAATATTCAACTGGCCCTCGGTTCCAGCAACTGCAAGCTGCAAGAAACCACAAGGTATCATGACATCTTGACATCCTTGTCTGGTTGGATTTGCAGTTAATGATGTCCTTCCCAAAGATGCTTGACCAATTCTGCAGCAGCAGCACAGATGAATTCATTGCTGCCAATATTGAATTGGCCCTTGGCTCCAGCAACTACAAGCAGCAGAAAACCAGAAGGTATCACATCTTGCAACAACTTGCCTGGTATCCATTGCTACTGATTTTGAACTCGCCCTTGGCTGCTCCAGCACCTGCAATCTGCAAGAAACCACAAGGTACCATATCTTGCCTGCTAGTCATTGCTGCCAAGGTTCAACTGGCCCTTGGCTGCTCCACACCCACAAGCTGCAAGAAACCACAAGGTATCACATCTTGTCACAACTTGCCCAGGGTAGGATTTGCAATTCATGATTGTCCCTTCCAAAGGCGCTTGACATTGCATGGTATATGTCCTGGTTCCTCCCACAACAGCAATTTGGCCTAGATCTAGATTCATTGCAGGTTTGTTTGGGGGCATGTTCTCAGTTTTCGATTAGCTATGTCTCTTGAGTCCTAGCCAACAACAACATCATGTCCAAGTCTGTCCCTTTGTTCCAGAACAAAGGAACAGAGAAACTCTGGACACAGATTGCATACACCTAAAAGGGTTTGCCCATTTTTATGGGCTGATTATTCTATACTGTCTAATGGTGATGCAGTCTGTGAGTGGTCATTGCAACTTGTCACTGCTATTTGTGATCAATGTGACAGTTTAAATCAAATGAGGTTTGAAGGTTACCAAGAATCACATCAACATTGCGCACACAAACTTCTTCTTCTTCTTCATACCACTTTCCAATATCAAAAGGTTGATTCAAGCTCAACTCATTTTTTGTGGTACAATATTCTACCCCATCTCTGCATGACCATTGAATTCTTTCTGCACAAAGGACATCATCAACCCCCAATTTCAAGCCACAATACATGGATGACAGGCCTCTAATTCCTGTAGACAACTACATAGCATGTTCTGAGCAGGGCAGCTACAGCCCCTACTGTGGCTGTTCTTATCAACCTCCTAAAAAAATAGGTAGGTCAGTAGATAGAAATAGCTAAAGAGGTAGATAGACTACAAGCTGTAGCTAAAGGCAACAAACACGTAATCCATAGTGGGGGCATCTGTTTTCAAGTGTATAGCAAATGAATAGAGTTAACCCATGGTGTTCCAATGACTTCAGAGTCAGGTTCAAAAAGTGACAGGATGGGAAATGTAGGTTGACAGAAGTAAATGCTATTCAAAGTGAAGTCAGTCTATTCTAGGATTCAGAAGAGGAAAAAAAGTTGTAATCAATTTGGGTGCAGAGGCTCTGCAATCTGTACTCTTGTATCAAACAGCAAGTAAGCAAATTTCTTGCAACATTCATTTAGCCCATTGTTCTTACAAAATCCCATGAGCAATCCTGGGCTGCAGTTCAGAATGTAGGGTGCTGTCCAATCCCAAGATCAGTTTTGTCATTCAGTTTTCAGCCTTCACTCCCAACTATACCTTGAGACCTAGGGCACAATTGAGGGCACAGAATGGAAGCTAGATATTTCAAATGCTTGAAAGATGAAGGAGACAGATGGGGAAATCTTAATGAATTGCTTGAACAACTTCCACATATTGAACTGCTTTGAGACTATGAGATGGAATTCACATATGGTTGTTGCAATCACTATGGCAACAAGTCCCCACCTGTACATTATCATTAGTACCCTCCAATGTTGTGTTGTGCTCATCTGCAGAAGCTAACAAGATCCATCTACTGTCCTCCTGGCGATTGACACCACCATCCCCCTGTAAATTTGAAAAGACATTAAGTATTGATCCAATAAAAGCTGTCTCACAAATCTTTGTTAGTATGTTCTCTATGGGGATGCAAGAGCAATTCAAAGTGTGCAAGCCTATGGACTTTCCAACAATGGTTGCTTCAAGAAAAATGTCTTGTGTGTGCAAAATTCATTATCACAAACTTCCACATTATGTGGAACATCTGATCGTGTATGCTAAACTGATTCAATAGAGGTGAGCAGCATAAATGAAAAAAAACAGGTAAAAAAGAGCAAACCCTTGCCCTAAACCCTCAATTGTGTAGGAAGTTCAAGTATTTTACAGAGAGCTGAAATCTTCTTAGGACAACTACCTATTGATCACTCCTTTTGTCATTTTCCTCACCTGAGCTTGGTTGGATGCTGGCAACATCCCACTTCCAGCAGTTTTCTTACCAGACCACGTTGCAAAGAAAAACTGTTATTGGGAAGACAGTGGGGAAGACAGTTGACATACCAGCAGCAATGTAAGAATCTCCAAAATGAAAAGGCAGGTCTCAATCTTCATACACCCGGCACTCATCAGCCTCTGGTGCCTCCTTGCAAAATTCCACCAGAGGATCAACTCCTTTGGACTGTTCTCTGGTCCGCCTATGTGCAACTTCAGCTGAAAGCTCCTCTACTTTATCCCAGGCAACTCTACATTCTCCTGAAGTCTCATCAGCCACACAGACCTCTTGAGCCTCTGCGATGCTCTCCTCAACCTGTGTCATTCAAGCAGGAAATGATCAGTGATTGTGGACAGAGGATGGAGAGAGAATCTCTCCCTCTCCATCAGATGTACCTGAAGAAGAGCAGGCAAAAAAGCATGACAAGACAAGGCAAATTTTGCAATGCTTGTGAACCCATCCTCCAAGCTATTGTAGAAGGACAAAAGCAATTTCTGACTTCCCTACGGTGAGGACTCCCTGATTGCGATTTGCTTCACCAAAGGATCTGACAAGGACTGACCTGAAACACGCTTAGGAAAACGAGAGCATTACAAAGGAGCGAGGAGTGGCAAAATCCGAGATCTACAATCGAGTCGCTAACAGTTACGCCTGAAAGACCATGTTCATCGTCTTCCCACAGACGGTTTCTCGCATCAACTTTGTTTCCCTCAGACGTACGCTCCTAGAACCCGGCCTCTCTACGTACCTGTTCATACAGTTTGTCGAGGTTGGTGACAGAGCCCCCGGGAGAAGCCATTGCGACTACGGGAAACTTCTTATGGACGACGATGATACTCATGGTATTGACACGGAGCCGGGTCGACAAGAATGGACACGCAGGTCGTGGTGCAGCAGTCGATCTTATTGACAGCAACTGGGAGGACGAAGAAGAAGAAGAAGAAGAATCCGCCTGTGACAACGTCGCAGCACTAAGCGCCAAGCCAACAGAAGAAGCCGTCGTCAAGGAAGACGCCATGTTGAGAGAAGATGCCATTGCAGCCGACAGAGAGAAAGCCACGGATCCAAAAAACCTGGTCGGCCGGCCGGCCGAGAAGTCGAACAAACAACACAAAAACAACGTCTAAATCGAAGCTCCAAGCTTATGAATTCTCGAAAAAAAAAACAACAACAACAACTCCAACAAAAAAATCAAAATACCGTGTGTTCTGAAGGCAAGAAACAAAGCTCGATTATGGCAAGAGAAATCAGAAAACACTGCGCCCGGGGAAAGCGAGAGACGCGAGAGAGAACGCGAAGGAGAGAACGCGAGCGCCGAGACAGAAGATGAGAGCACGCGCAGAGCAGTCGCATTTGCACGCATCCCCGGCGTGCAGGCCGCAAACGGATAACTGTATTCATCCAACGACATCCACAGATTATGGATCTATGGTAGTGTCCAGCTTCCGCCTTCGTGGATGACAAGTGCATGAGGAAGCCTGTTGTCCATGATTGTGCATAATTGTGGAACCCTCCAGCCAAAATGATTGAATCTTTGTGAACATTCATTCATTCAAGGCCACAATTCATTCATTCAACCCAATGCAAGGTGGCCAAAGCGAACTAGCACCCACAAATGCACCAATTTGAATGGATGTTAGTTGGATACGTTTTCTTTTTCATCGATACGTTTAACCCTTTAACCCTCCAACGATGATGAAAAGTTAACCTCAATTGCATTAGGTATTACACTAGGTGCACAAACACATATTGCAATAGATGTGTTCGGGGTTCATTCCAAAAGTATTAGCCAACATGTAAGGAGAGGCTTAAAGCAAAGGTACCTCACAAAATGCAATACCTCCATTGTTTTGAAAACTTTAATTGTAAATAACAATGTGGCAAGTTGACTACAATATCTTCATATCAATTGCAAACTTCAATCAATAATGGCAAAATCCTTAAAGGAATGCAACACCTCCATTGTTTTACCAACACTAATGAAAAAATAATAGTAGGAGTGTTTGCAATACATTCATTGCGACAGGAAACCCATGGGCTAAATGCAACACCTTCATTTTGATTACAAACTCTAATATAAATACTCATAAGTGTTTGCATTGGCATTTTACTCTAATTGAAAACTCAAGGGCATTCGTAACATAATCATTTTGATTACAACTTTTAATCTACCGTGAGAAGGATATTTGTAATACCATCATAATGTTATGTTATTTTCTTCATTTTGGGTGAAATTGATTGCATTCTCATCATTTGGGATTAAAGTACATTTTCTAACCCTAAATGAGAAAGAATGCCAAGATTAACCTATATTGTACAAAATTGCAAAGAGAACATTATGTATTAAAAAAAAGGAGATGAGCAAAAAGTTTACAAAAATATATGTCCCCAAATTCCCAAATCTCTTCATATTTAAAACTATAGTATTTGTTATTACACCTTAAATAGATACTCTAATTAGCAAGATTTATCCTCCTCATAGTCCTTAGTCCCATGTGTCTAACAATAAATAATTTCAACTTAAACCATCAAGTATGCATGTTAGGCCATTGTAATCAAGCCTAGGAAGCATATAACAAGGCTTAACTAGATCCCTCTTTTGGAGTATCTTGCAATTATATTATTTGTTTGAAAGTTACCTTCTTAAAATGGCACTTAATAGAAGTTGATAATTTCTTTCACTTAGTTTGATGAATCACATGTTAGTTTCACTACAACAGATCATGTTCAGAAATTGTTGAATTTTCTATAATGTAACAACTAAATGGGGTGCCAAATTGATGGGTCAATTTGTACATTTTTTTAAAAATAAATTTTCATGAAGTGTAATAAGAAATAATATTGTTTTACTCTTTGGATCTATGTTTGTAGGAGGGTAAACTACATTTTACTATGTTAAATCCAAGTTGTAACAAAATAAATGATCTTTTATTGCAATGGGATCATTTATTGCAATGGAAATTTTGTTGTAACATTGTAAAACCACAAGCGGTAGTCAATGAGCAATAGTCAAAATGGCATTAGGAGTAATAGTGCTTATAATGATAGTTTTTTCAATCTTTTGTGTCATTTTTGAATTATTTTCAAGCAAAAATTTATTTTTGGAATTTCCAAAGATGATAATTACCACCTTGTTTCTTGTAATAGTTTTGTTGTGGGGACTCCCAATCCCAAGTTACTAGACTTCTATAAAAAAAAATTAATTTCTAGATTCTTTGCAACAAGTTAGTTCTTTCATAAGAAGTTGGAACTTGTTGGACTCTAAAAGGTAATATTAATAATGTTTTATTCTTTTGAATCATCAAAGGTGGGTGAAAGATGGGGCATGACTTACCAAATGGCCAAAGTGACAACGGGCACAAGCATGTTAAAGTAGGCTAATTGGTGATCCTTGCTCAAAAAAATTAAAATAATGAAAAATAGATTTTGAATTTTAAGACTTTTGCCAATGTTATAAAAATTTTGGTGTACTATCCATATTAAATAAACCATATATGATCATCCCCAATTCATATTATTATCCAAAATGTTTTATTTATTTATTGCAAGTTGATATTTGATATTATTTTCAAATCAAATTATTCAAATGATGTGTTATTAATGTTTGATATACATCTTTTCAAACTTGAATATTTCAATTTTGACAATGTTAAACCCTTGAAAATTAAGCTTTTCCTTACATAGGTCTAAAGCACTAAAATTTTATTTTTCAATTTGAATTATAAGTGCATTTTTGTGTTTGTAACATGATAAAAAACATGTTTTAAACATTCTTTAAGGGAGCCATAAAAACGAATTTCAAAAATGAAAGGTTATGATTATACTATATGTCTACTTTGTGCAAAGTGGAACAATAGCACCAAATCAAAAAAAGTGAGTGAAAATAGGTTGGAAAAAAACTAAACGCAACATTTTAAGCTTTTAAAAACTTTTTCATGTCATATTACATATGCTCATGTAATTCAAGAATGTGTCCTACTTTTTAACCTCCAAAATTGACAATTCTATTTTTCTACATTATTCAGATACTTTTTTGGCCTACTTCAACATGCTTATGCCCCAACATTTATGACATTGATTTGGTAAGCCATAATAGGGTGCATAAAAACATAATGACATAAATGTCACCATCCTTTTCCAAAATAAGGATTCAAATGAATTCTTGTAGCTAAATCCTTGTCTAAAATATGAATTTAGATGCATTTGGGTAGTTGAATGTAGTGATGCCCAAGACCTTGATTGTAATGATGGGTCTTGCAAGTTTTTTGATGTAAGAATCAAGATCTTCCACTTCAAGGATTGAACTCCTATGCAACTTGTTAAAATAGTGAGATTGAACAAATTACAAAACAAATCATTCATATTTGATAATTGTACCTTGATATTAGTGTGAATGAATAAAAGTCTCACTCCCAACTACTCAAAATTAAAGCAAGTTTTCCATTGGAAAAAACTAAAAGGCATACCATTCTAGTTGATTGTAGGAATTTTTTGTATTTTAGTGGTGTTATTTACTTTGCAAAGCCATTTCAAACAAACCTTAAGGAAGGAGTTTGAAATATCGAAAAGATTCATGAATGTGAAACTACATACAATCAATAACATCTTTGCATGAAGAGTGATCACTAAGGCATCACCTAATGACCATGTATTTCATTCAATTAACATTGCCCTAAATATCAAAAGCATAAGGTTCCAAAAACAAAGGCTCTAAAAGTTAAGCTAGATTAATTAAAGAAATCATGTTTGAAATTCCTATGAAAGATGAATTTGAATTCAAATTAAGTTAACTTTACTTTTACTTGGTTTAAAGGTCAATAAAATGGGTTTCAATACATTAATTGTTGATTACAAAGGTTAAACTAAATTGATAATATATTTAGGCTCCATGTGGATCGAATAAAAAATAACGACAAATGTCTATAAATTGGCTAATGATTTTGGGGTGTCCATGAAAGGAAAATTGATCGAAAAAATTTTCAAGCCTTTAAAATTGTTCAAAGTTTGAATCCTTTTAATTAGAGTAGCTACAATCTCAAGAAGCATTTCAAGCTTGTCTTGAAGCCCAAGAAACGCCAATAACTTTGTTGAAATTCGATAAAAGAATCCATATCTATGTAAAAATCACTAGTTTCTTCAAGGGTGTGCCCTAGCAAGGCCATTGAAAATTTTGAAAAATGTCTTTTTTGGTCACCCTTCTAGGCTTTATGATAAGAGTTAAAAATTTATGAATGCACATAGATGGGTCCAATTTTTTTTTAAACATAAGCCTATTGGGCTTCATACAAATACGAATAAAGGACATTCAATGCTAGTCCTTCCTTTGAAAAACTTTAGGAATCATGTCCCAAGAGTTTACTTACAAAGTTAATATGTGTATTTGGTTGAAATAATGGTCACCGAACACGAATTGTTTTTTTTAATAAAAAAAATCAACATCTTGTTACATTTAAATTGGCCTTTATATTTACAAGCCAAATAAGGCATGTACTCTTGAAAATGGCTAAGTGTTACAAGCTCATGTAAACTAAAACCCTTGGTCTAAACACACATTTGCATGTGGGGTTTTAACACAGGGCGTTGATTCTTTCTAACAATTTTTATAACTCTCCAAAATGGAACTACTAATACCTAATGCATCTAAAATTCTAGTTATCAAATATAATTTTGTATCAAAAAAAAATTTAGTCTAAAATTCTAGTTATCAAATATAATTTTTTATCAAAAAAACATTTATATGTTTGAAAAGGAATGAGAGGAAACTTGCAAGGATGTGCAAGGTATGATTATTTATTTTCGAAACTGGATTATTATAACATTTTGTCACTTTTCATATGGTAAAAGGGTTTCTCATACGTCTTTTATGTTATGGTAATATTATGACTCATCAACAACCTTACGAATAATATAACTGTGAGGCATTGATTGGTTCATGGATTTAATTTGATATTAAACAAAGACTACCATAATTTGTGAATAATTTGTTTTATATTTTTTGGTAATTAAGTTGTTAAGATGCATATTGAAGAAGAAAAGTTGCTATTGATTCTATGTAACCAAATGACTTACATTTTTGACAAAAACCTCATATAAGAATATGTTGTAATCATAATTTTTACACAAAACAAATTGTGTAAAAACACAAGTTAGGATTCAATAGTGATCTTCTTTTATCTTCAAAGATGGTATCCATATACTTTTAGTGATCTTCTTTTATCTTCAAAGATGGTATCCATATACTTTCTCCGACACTAAGCATGATACTTAATATAAATTTATTTTCTTTGATTTTTTACCCCAAAAAAAAACTAAAATGATTAATTTAAATTGATCAAAAAGGATTTATATTTCTGTCACAAAGAAACTAGGATCTATATAGCAAGAGATCCTATCATCTTATGAATTAAGTTTTTTTACAATGTATCTGTGAAGAGGAGATGGCTCCATGTTTCAAGAAATGAGTGTATTTGTACTTACTTAGCTATGTGCAAAGTTCTCACTTCTGGGTTTGGCAGAGGTTGTCGCATGGTACCCTAATTGGCTACCAGAGCTGGGCACACTTGGATATGCAGACCCACCTCCAACTTTGGCAATACAAGCAACTTTGATTTACATCAAAGAGATGGAGTTTCCACAAATTTGTGCAGGCTATGGATGTGGAGGCAATAAATACTGTGGGAGAGGACGGTGATGAGACTGCCCCCCACTATATAATTCTTTGAAACGCTTCTTGCCATATGAGACTGGACGCACCTACTGGAGATGTCCAATACAGAAATGTCAGAAAGGTCTCAATTGACTGGAAAAAAGAAGAAGCATATGCAGCTTCGTATGTAATGCTTAAGAATGATGCTAAAGAATTGGAGGAAGTTGCTAAGATTGCTAGTCTATTGGATGTGGGCACTGGCAAAGGCGAATGCTACAAACACACTGAGGATCTTGCGTCTAACCCTTAAGCCATCACCCTTTGTTGTCTATTTTACAAGTTCACGGAAGTAGAAAAAAATAAAGCTGCTTGTGAGGACTTTAAAGAGGGGATTGCGTTGACACCCAACACTGGAATATTCTCATCTCCTAGTGACACTTTTGTGGCTCCTGAGACAAATGTGGACTACATGCATTTTCTCTTCTTTTTTTTTCCCTTCTCTCTCTCTCTCTCCCTCCCTCTCTCTCTCTCTTTCTTTAGCCTCTTCTCCTCTTCGCGCAAAACCCAAGAAGAAAAAGCTAAAAAAACAAAAAACAAAAGAAAGAGTTCTTTCAGTGCACGCAATCCTTTTCTTTCTTCTCGCAATTCCCCTTTGAGAACGAAATGATCAAGTCTTTAAGCCTCGCAATACCCAAAGCTCCTGTTGCTGTGGCTGTTGCTGCTGCTGCTACTGCTCATCATCATCATCATCCTCATCAACTCCCTCCTCCTCTTTGCCTCGTCGCCAATTCCTTGCGCTTCTCCGCTCGGGGTGGCAACAAGGTTTGCGCCCAGCAGCGTTGCCGACTCGTCAGAACCATGGCATCTACTCCTTCCGCGGGCGGCACAAAAGTGCAGAAATCGGAGGAAGAATGGAGAACGGTTCTTAACCCTGAGCAGTTCCGTATTCTTCGTGAGAAGGGCACAGAGTGAGTACATAACTTCTTACTGTTGAACAAGTGGAGTATTTTGTTCTCCTCCTCTTGCTAGTAGTCTGAGAAACACTGCTTGAGTTTATGGCAGAATAAGCATGCAAAAAACCCTTGGCAGGAGAAGTTAAGCTGCCTTGGCTAGAGGAAGCTTCTTCTTCTTCTTCCTTCTCGTTGTTGTTGTTGTTGTTCTTCTTCTTCTTCTTTTAGGGTTTTGAATTCTCATCAAGTCTCTCTGAGTTCTGTGTGACTGAGGTTCTTGTTGTCCAGAGGTAAAATTGGCTATGTGCTGTGGGGATGTCAGATGGGCAGGAACAGGGAAGTATAACAAGCACTATGATGAGGGAGTCTATGAGTGTGCGGCATGTGGAACTCCATTGTACAAGTCTACAACAAAGTTTGATTCTGGCTGTGGCTGGCCAGCTTTCTTTGAAGGCCTTCCTGGTGCCATCACAGAAACTGTAGGCTCTTCAAAATTTTGATGCCCTTGTTTGTGCATAATCTGGTTATCAGTCTTTGGGTCACAGGTTATTTTGTTCTATGGTTGTTGTGTGGATGTTTTGTAGGCAATTTGCATGTTTTACGCTCTTGTATTTGTGCAATTGGATCTGTACTTGTTGCATGCTTCCAATTGACTCTTGTATTGTTGTGTCGGGTTGGATTGTAGCCGGATGCAGATGGCAGGCGCACTGAAATTACATGCACAGCATGTGGAGGTCATTTGGGCCATGTTTTCAGAGGCGAAGGCTTCAAAACTCCAACTGATGCCCGGCACTGTGTGAATAGCATCTCATTGAACTTCACTCCAGCAAACAAATAGGGTTTTCCACTGGGTGCTGACTACCTGATATTGTGGAGATTTTCACTGCGACTTTATCAGAGATATGGTGATGGCTTGATATTGTTCAAAACAGATGTTTTTTTGAGATATGTATGGGGTTGGGTTGTTTGGATGGTTACATAAAGGAAACTCCAATCTCTGTCTCAACTGATTTGCTGAGTCCCACAAAGCATGACTACCCATTCATGAGTTGGTCTGTAAGAAATAAAAGCAGTCTTGGTGTATAGCTGTCTCTCTTTTATCCATTTTGTAACTTCCATTTACATGGTTGAATCTTTTGGTTTAGGATTTCATGGTGTGGTGGACCAACTGTGTTTGCAAACAGATGAGAGTATGCAGATTTTAATCCATGGCCACTTTTCTTAGAGATTCTTCACACAAAACACTGGAGGCCAAGGAATTTTATGATGAAAGCTAAGGCAAATCTCAGTTGTAACAGCAGACATCAATTGCCTAAACGTGTATGGGTGTGGTGGATGTTGTTATGGCAGTGTAGTAGGTCTTGGAGGGAGTGCTTACAAGGCCTTTCAAACCTTGCAAGCTGCCACTGCCTCTAAGGTGTAATAGAGATACCCATTTTCTTTGAGGTACACTAGATTTTTTTCTGATGTGAAAGGGCCTAGTGACTCACTAGGAGGCAGAATGTGGCCCTTAGAACAGGTTTTCTAAGTACGGAACTGGATACAGTGCATGGACTTCATGTCTGCACAAGGGACCCTTGACTACATTCAACAAACCCTTGATTTTACAAGCAAGAAATTCATCAGTATAATGCTCTGCTTTAGCAGATCTGCACCTGCTCATCGGGAAATTGCAGGATGGAATGCGACCTGCCTGAA
>Ga0209611_10004108_pt1 | contig 25009 bp, 10 predicted proteins | sample S1TSphgellanicum_3_FD_187693 | JGI IMG/M metagenome (GOLD analysis project Ga0209611, IMG submission 187693) | Host-associated microbial communities from peat moss isolated from Minnesota, USA - S1T2_Fc - Sphagnum magellanicum MG (SPAdes) (version 2) | ecosystem: Host-associated > Plants > Peat...
CAGTTTCATCCATTACAATGTACAATATGTGATGTTTATTGTCACACACACACACACACACACATATATTCAAATTGCAAATTGACATTAAATGATGTTACATATTACGAAAATGTCTAACTAACACCAATTTGCAATTTTAACATAATATATGTGCCAAAAGAAAAAAAACACAAAAAGTGTCATTCTGAGGCCTAATAAAAAGTCACATGATCTAAATTGATGAAGAAGAGTTACTATCTAATTATTATTAATTTTAAAATCACTAATCTAATGTAGACTCTTCCCACCAAACAACCATCTAACAAGTCTTACAACATTTTTCAAACATGCCATATGACATAGTTGGGCTATTCATTCCATTTTGAGAAAAAAAAACTTGTTTTGAAAATGTATGTTAGGATATTGTTTTAGTTTTTATAGAGATGCATCAATCTAGGTCTTTCGAACATTTCATTCAGTATTTTTGTAACCTAGAAATTATTTTTGTTCTTCTTATGTCAAAATTTATCATTTACGAACACAATTGCATAATGATGAAAAACAATGTTACCTAGCAGCAACATGTTGGGTCAATGAAACCATAGTGTTCATAATTAACCAATCTGAAACCTCACAAATCCTTATTGTGACAAATTCTACTCAAGCACTTATCAATGGCCATGACATCATGCTTTCCACTAATAGTTGCATTCCTTGGTTTATTTTCCCCAATTTTGTGAGATCCAAAAATTTGCAGATTTTACCCAAAAGATGGAAATTTTAGTCAAAATTACACTGAAAAAACCAAATTTGGTCCAAAACTTTCACTTTAAAAAAATTCATCATATTGCAAAAATTCACTCTCAATTGCTTATAACTGCAAATCAAATCCCCAATACCCAACATGTTCTGAGAGACCACCATAATAAACCTGTCAGTGATGTGGTAGCCCAAAATGAAGGGGAACAACTCCAATGGGGAAGCAACATATCCGGGTGCAAGAGATCTTTGAAGTGACAAAGAGGACTAACAAAGTGTGCTTGAGAGGGAGAATGGGGGGGCCATCCCAATGCTTGGCCATATGGCATACACCTAACCTAACTCTTAGGTTACCCTACAAGAGTTATATGTGGTACCATGATAACAAAATGTGGGCTCTCAAACCAAATTCTTTCTTCTTTCCACCAAATTGTTTTCATTTTCTGCATGTTCTTAATGAGGTTCCCTTTTTGTGCTTTCCACTTAACAAAAGTGGAGGTGTTTGGTTGGTAGGTTCTGATTTTAGTGCATGTTGGTTGTTGGGGCATTTTGCCTTGGAGCTTCTTGGAGCTTCTCGCATTCTATTCTCCCATGAGAATGTCGTGCTGCGGTGCTCCAAAGAGATTCATTATTTGTTTGACCGTGAAAGTAAGTAACCATGATTGCATAATTTTGAGCACAATTCGGTACAACCCAAGTAACCATGATTGCGTAATTTTGAGCACAATTCGGTACAACCCAAGTAACCATGATTGCGTAATTTTGAGCACAATTCAGTACAACCCAAGTAACCATGATTGCTTAATTTTGAGCACAATTCGGTACAACCCAAGTAACCATGATTGCGTAATTTTGACCACACCACAAGTTGTTACAAACCCAAGTTTCTCGTGCCTCTTTGGAAAGTTGGTAGAGCTTTGAATTTATAGACTTGAAAAGATTGCTACCTATAGGTTGTTGTGTATTCAATTTGTTGTGCATGGAAGAAGGGGGGTGGGGGGGGGTTATTGTCTACTTGGACGAGGAGTCTAACTTCCAAAGGACACTTGTCACTATTGAATCTATGCCAAAAAGCTTCGTAGAACATGCAAGCCAAAAAAAACTTCATTAGATTCTAGCTACTTTTTGGTTTATGGGTTTTTTTTTTTGCTAGATATTCAATGGATGATGGTTAGCCCATTGAAAAGGGGCCACAATTAGATGGGTTCCAAGAGTCAACATTTGTGTGCAATTATTTGATGGAAAAGACAAGAAAATCATTTACAACTAGTTGTTGCCTTTTAGAGTGAAGAAGCCAAACAAAAGATATATTTGGGGAAGGAAGGAAACTGGCTTGTTGTTGTACAATATTATTCCATATTTCCTTGGTTGTACAATATTCGTGCTTTGCCAAATATTATGCTATGCATGTCCAGCTACAAGGACCCTCTTATTATTATTATTTGCCCATCAACTCATATGCCAATTTTTGGGCTATAGTAAACCAGCAACCCACCAGCACACCATCCATTGGATGTTTGCCTATTGTAACTCAGTTGTGGATGAACTTCAACTGAGTTAATATCTGGTTTCACCTTTGTACCCCATTTTGTAAGAAGTGAGTCCTATCATCATAGGTAGATAGGTAAGAAAATTGATAAGTAAATGAATAAGAAAATAGATTACCACTAGGAAAGTAGATAGTTCATACCTAGTAGGCAAGGGCTGGTTTTACTACCTACCTAGGTTGATAGGTAGTAAAAGTAGCAACTGAGCTAACCAACATGGGTAGTTAGGGAACTGGAACCCAACAGAAAACTGTTTCCTGATCACTTACCATCCATCCATCCTTCGTGGTGCACTGGTGGGTGCTGGTTCCAAGCACCCACTCCATGATGGCCGGACAAAACACACAGAAACTAAGAGTCTGGTCACCAAATTGCCTAAGCTTGGTGTGTATTGCACCTTTTGGAGGGCACCTTACCTTACCCTTGTTAATATTTCTGGCACAACAAACAAACAAACAAAAGGAGGCACCATGCCAACACTGCACAAGTATTGGTTAACCAGATTTACTCCACTTCGTCTCTTGCGTCACTACGAAGAGAACTTGGAGAATAGAATTTTCCTAGGGCATTTGGAGGGCACCATATGTCTATAAATATCTGTTCTAAAAAAGAGGAGGGATGTTATTCATTGGATACTACTTGTAGAGCTTTACTAAACTTTACATATACATACCCAAAAGCACAAAAGAAATTCATGCACAATAAAGTTATCCGTAAAGTCAGGCGATTAGGGGTCGAGAATGGCCAGTTTCGGCATAATAGGGCATCCAATGCGTACTTTGGAATGAAATTTTACAAAACGAAATAACTGTGACCCGAACTACTTTTGGTGGTAAACTGAGTTTCATCCTCTCTTTCCTTTTCCCGAGCGCCTGCTACATATATTTTTACTGCTCCTACCTATACAACTACAATAATTACTCTCGAACCTTGTGCATTAAATGCTGAGTTTCAACATTTCATATTGAAAATTTCATTACTTTGCAAATATCACTGAAAGAGAGAATCGGGGGTGAAAGAGAGGGTGACTTTAGGGATAAAGTTAATATATAGGACTCTCTCAGAAGAGGAAAGCTATGGGCATATGAACAAGTGCAATGGTAATGTCAGTGAAGGAAAAAAAATGAAAAATATGTCCCAAATTGATCCCAGTCCATTTTGGTGATACATACCCAAGTACATACTCATATATATGACCACCCTATATACCAGACCAACATTAGTCCATTCCTGTGTTGGGTGATTCTTTGATTTTGCTAATAACCACCGGTTCTAGGTATTTGGAAAAAAATCAGATTCGAAGAATCATCCACCAGTTTTGGGTATTTGAAAAAATCAGATTCAAATAACCAAAGAGTTTTGGGTATTGGAAAAACAAATTCAAAAGCCAAGAACTGCTAGTTCAAGTTAATGAAAGCCTTCAAAGAATCGCCAAGTTTCCTGAAAGAACTATTGAGTTTTCTAAGTGGTTATTTGACATTTTCAAAAAATTTGGGAACCATGGTTATATATTGAAACTGGGGATTTGAATTTTTAGAACCAAGGTATTATATTAGAATTAGGTATTTATTTATTTGAAAACAACCAGTTATGAACCCCGAGAACCACCCTGATACCCAATTTGGTGCAGTTTCTTATATTCACCCAACATTGGTCCATTCTTGCAATATAGGAAGGAGTCTCAACATAGTGCTGTCTTTATATAATAAACTTGGGCTTTGTGTTGTTGCACATTACCAATGATGATCAATTGATTACTGAAAAAATTAAATCGATTTCAATGTGGAAATTAAGTTTCATTTTGAATGAAAATGTTTAATGACATTGCATGCAAATTGAATTGAACTTGGATTGAAATGAAATTCTTAAATTGGATTCAAATACATTGAGTTGAATTGAATTTCAATTAAATTGAAAAGAAATGGGATGCAAATTAATGGAGAAAGTATTGAAAAAAAAATATAAGACAATATATATCGAAAAAGACATCTTTCCATGCCTCTTTACTAGGGAATGGGCTAAACATACTTCAATTTGGAATTGTTCAAGTGACAATGAGTTACAAACTATGGAATCTAAAGTTGTCCTATCTAAATTAGCTCCAATGAATCATTGTCATTGATTTTTTTTGAAAATAGTGATGATCCATAACAAGATTTTGGCAAATGAAATATATAAAAACTTGAAACATCCTTCTATAATTTTGACTACCTATTGGAACCTAATATAAAAATCTGATTTTATTATTATTTTCAAAGATTGGTGACTAAAACCCTAAAAACTCACTTTTTTCACATTTTTTATTTCTTTGAATTCACCCAACAAGAAGGCTGAGAGGGACTTCCATGAAATCGAAACTCCTATGTAGTAGGGTTTGACCATTTCAGAAAATGTCAAATTTTGAGGATTGAGATTGGGAAGCTTGGGATGCCACCTTTGTTTTTGTACCATCAAACCACATGAAGGCATGAAAAGACACATTGCCCTTCAAAGTGCACTACTTGAGCCTCGACTTTAAGACTTGACCCTAACCATAGTAGTGAAGAGTTTGAACTCTAAACTTAAAGAGAATCCTTGAGTTGTGTCCCAAAATCCAATCAAGATAACATTTCTCAATTCCAATACTTTGATAAAAGTTGTATATTGAATTACAGTTTCATTTGATCCAAGGAAGTGTTTTCTTTTGAACCAAAATTCCACTTAGTGACACACACAAAAAAAGGGGGAGGCTACAAATCTTACAAAGGTTTTTTTTGGGAAATAATGGCACAAAGTCACCATATTTAGAGGGGAAAAAAAAAACTGGAAGTCATCGGATCTGTCTAGAACATAGCTTCTAGGATGTCAATAGAATATAGTAAAGTTCCAAAAAAATTTATTTTGCTCTATGATGTGTAGCCAAATTTGGCTAAATCCTCTTCCAAAAGATTTTCAGTCCACCTACCTCACAAATTTGAAAAAAACAACGTTGGATTAATCTTGTGGAGAGAAATGAAGGTTTCTTTGTCAATTTTTTTATTTAAAAAACTGGCAATTTTTCCCCCAAAAACTAGCTAAATTGATTGAATTTGCACTAGAAAGGGAAAAAAAATCAAAAAGTTTTTTTTTCTTTTTCTAGGTAAAAAAAACAACAAAACAATATTATGGGCAATGACTAATGAATTTTATGTAATGTGTAGGCATTAACTTGAAAGTACAAAAAAACCAAGACTATCCATTATCAAGGTTTAAATGCATTGAACATGCAAAAACATTTTTTATTTGTGTCAAATTTTGGGCATGTAAACTTTGCAATTAATGAAAAATATTTCAAAAACTTTATGACAATCCAAACTATTATACTTCATTTGTGATCTTTCAAACATACAAAAATATAATTTTAAGGAATGTCCACTCACTTGGGTGACTCCTTTGATTATGTTTTTACCCCATTACATTTACAAAATAATTTATTTGGTAGATTTTTTACTTTATTAGATAGTCACATATTTCTTGATTAAAATGGTCATGATTTTTTTATTTGGATGATTAAAACATGTTTTTAAGTGTCTTAAAATATGATTCATGAATTCTGTCCCATGACACAATTTTATAAAAAGGATTCAATAGGATTAGCAATATTTGTTTAAATTGCTCCATATTTAAACCACAAATAAAATAAATTATGTTTTATATGATGGCACAAATATTTAATATGATCAATCACCAAATTTTGTGGAATTGATGCTAGAATTTTGGATTTTTTCATAAAATGTGTTACAACCCTACTTCAAGAGAGTGTGAAGATGAAATTCACACTCCCAAAATTGGGACTTGAGAGTCCTCCGGGACTCCCGAAACTTTAGAGTTCAATTGCAGGGGTTTAAACACCTTACATTGGGGCGTTCTTTACATCATTGGAAAGATAGTGAAATGTAGATGTCAAAAATGGGCTCGCATGGGCCATTTGGACATCTACAGCACAAGTTATGGCAAAAAGAAGGGCCGAGAGTCAAATTGGTAGTTTGACTCCCAACCACTAAAAGTCGGGAATCGACCCGACCCTGGTTCGTGAAGGTGGAATGCGAAACACCATTGGAAAGTTGTCAAGAAGAGCTACAAGTTTGCTTCAGACCTCATCCCAATCGAAGGTCTAAGCAAATAGTTATGACCGCGCAAAATCCCGGGAGTCCAAACCGGAATAGTTTCGGGACTCCTCCTTGGGAGTCCCGAGACAAAAAGCCATTCAAATGTGGGTGTTATGGAGAGGCATAGAGTATACCATATGGGAGAAGGTGGTGGCTTCCCCCGAGTCCAGGTTGTGATAAGTCATGTGAGTCCAAAATTGCCCGTGGTTTGTCCTAGCATCAAGGGTGTTCCAAAAAGTGAACTAACCAACTTGTTGGTTGGTTTGATGCAGGTTCGAGTAAGTAAGTAAAGCTTGTCAGTCTTCCTAGTCCCATCTCGGAGCTTCAACATGCCCCTCTACCCCTTCTAGTGTTCAGAATTGGGAACGTGCCTCGAGTTTTTCACAATTCCACTGTTGAATAACTTAGATCCAACTTGGGTCTAACTAAGAACTTGGGAGCGTGTCAAAATGGATGCGTTAATAAAGAGAATCCAATTTTACATCTAAAGGTTTGAAAAGAAATATAAGAGACATGGGTGTAAAAAATGGAACATTATTTGATGTTTTTAATAAGGTTTTGGCACTCCAAGTGAAATTATGTCATTCTGGATGTTTAAGTATTCCTTTTTGGTTTATATTTGAATAGGACATTCAAAAAAAATTCAATTGATTTGAATCATTCATTATAACATTTATTAATTGAAGCTTAAACACACATATCCCCTTTCATTGTTTAACATTTAAAAACATTCATTTTGTTAAGCCCTTGCTTTAGGACTCAAGACATAGGATAAATGGGTGTTATGGTTCTCATTGTGATACCTCAATTATGAATGCACCCACTAGGTGTCGCTTAGGTTTATCCATTATGTTTAATGATGTGAAATAAAAAACATGACAAAAGTTGAACATTTTTTATGGTGTGGTCCATTGGTGAGGACTTGGTTTCTCGTTGTAAATGTTTGAGGTTCAATTCTTTATATTTGCAACCTATGTGCATACTTATAAAGGTAAGGTAGGGTAGGTGGGTTAAATTAAAATAATTTGGCGAGGTTCAATTAAGTTAGATTAGGTAGCCTAGGCTAAAATAGGCTAAGGTAACACCTACTAGACCTAAATGCCTTTTTTCAACCTACCTAGACCCATTTACTACCTACCTACCTATTACAAATGGAAATCAATATGTACAAATGCTTTAATACTAGCAAAGTATCACACCTGAATGGTGAAGTTATAGCACATGAACAAAACAAAAGAGGAACACATATCAATCAAAAACATATGTAAAGTTCCAAAAAACCCATTTCATCATATAGGCATTTTAAAATTTGTTGTTAGTTTCCTAGGAACCTCATATACACAAAACATAGTCTTTCTTGACAAACAACTAGTTAATTGACTTAACAAATCTAAAGCAAGGCAAATGCATGGGAAAAAAAAAAACAACAAAGTTCAACAAATTGAAACAAAAAAATGTCACTTTAACAAACAACCAAAGTAAAATTATTTTCACCTCCTTATATGAGTTTTATTTAACTATTTGCATCAAAGTTTTCTATAGTTTGCAATCTTCAACACTAAGTTATTCCTCTTTAAACAAACCAAATATAACATGTATTCCTTCGTTCTTTTCAAGCAAATGTTTTTCAACATCCAAATATTTTTCCATCAACTTGGCCCCTAAACCAACCACACACCCTAATTTAGGGTCATCTAACTAATATTTCATGATTCGGATTAGCTTGTCCAAATTCTCAATTCCAAGATGACAATGCTTTAAACCTATGATAATCCCAACCATGTTATTTAAGATCCTTTTTATTTCAATATGCAAACCCATTATCCCCATCACTTGATTTGCAAAAAAACCAATATTTGGGAATTAATGTTCATGTTCCACCCACCAACTCAAAGGATTGAAAGCTTCATTTGGCATTGTAATCTATTTATGGAATGATAACTCAACTTTGAAAAGCCCCATGGTAGCTTCCTCTATTGAAACCAAAATTTCAAATACACCCAATTTTGGTAAACAATAACACACTTCACTAAGGCCCTTTGTTGAATTCATCTTGAAATTACCATTCACATTTTCAATTACCTTAAAGAAACAACTAACTTACAATTTTTTATGAGCAACCTAGGGAGTTGTTTTTGTTAGGCTTTACTGATAGAGATTTTTGAAATGAGCTAGATAAAAAACATTTCACATTTGGGTATTTATTCAATATTGATTGCAGACTTATTGCATGGCATAACAAACTATAAGATGAGGTGGCACAACATAATTTAGAGGTGGAGTATTGTGCTTATAATGAAACAACAAAAGAAACATTTTGGATGCATGTGAAATATATTTGAGGATATTGTTATGCCCTTCATGAAACCTCTCATCATGTATTGCAACAATTAAAATTACCAAGAGTCCCATTCAAAATGCCCAAACAAAACATGTTGAATGTGAAGGTATCTTTATCTAACACCATATCAAGCAAGGAAGTAGTGGACTCAAGGGGAATCTCATTGTGTGTTTACTCCTATCCATGCAATTCATCCAAGCTTAATACTATAAAACTATCCAATAAAAATTCCTAATTGTCTACAAGACATTGCCAAAAGATTTAAAACTTCCAAAACATTAAACATGTAGACAAGAAAAAGAAGACAATAGATTCCCAAAGAAAAACCATTTTTGCTATATCTATCCTACTTGTGCTCACATTCATTGTCTCATGTGACTTATGTTTGCAACCTCATTCTTGATGATGTGAAAAGGAATACATTAAAATTGTTGCACTTTTGGGGTTAACAAGTCCAAGGATGAATTTTGGAAGCAAGAATAGGCTTTAGTCCTATTATTTTTATGATGGTGAACAAACTTAATAATCATTTATTAGACTTAATTAGTTAGGTGTCACTATGTACAATTTAAAGATTAATAACTTATGTTAGTTTTACATATTCTTCATTGAATGTATTTTTGCCCACTTGTGCGATGGATCAAACAAAGAAAAATGGGTTTTCTACAATGATATTTATATATTTGTGAACAAATTAAGTTGGGAAATTAAACAACCTATTTAGTGAAAATTGATAATTGGTTTTCCACAATATTAATGGGCAGATTATTTTGGATAAAGGTGATTCAATGACATGCATGCATTGAATGTATATGATTGTTTTCTACATTATTGACAATGTAGTTATTGAAAGTTTAATACTAAATGAACAACACATCAAATATTATTAATTTATATATGGGGCGTTAATGTACATGTTGTCCCTCCTTGGGGACCTTGTTAAGGGATTCTTTTTTTCATTATTTTCCAAATAATGTGAAATATATAGGGTGGAATTTAGTGACAAAAATAACATTTATGATTTAATTAAATGCAAATAGAATGTTTAAAACATTTTCACTATAGGGAAAGAAATTCCACTTTAAATATTAGTTTAGTTTAATGATAAATACCATCATGCATTCAACTCTAAACCTTTAAAGGTACAACATCAAAATTGATGTACCATTTATTGTTCTACACCTAAGCTAATTGAAAATTTCAACAAATTCAAAATAGTGAATTCATTTGCTAAAGTTGAAGATTTACCCACCATAAATGGCATATTTTTAGGGAATTAGGGGCTTATATGCCACCATACTATTCATATTAATATGAAGGTGCTATGATGTATCTAGTGGATATGCTTTTATAATTGGATTAAGCAAATATACATAGAATAGTCTTAAAATATTCCCAATTTTAATAATTAAAAAAAAAAATCCATTACATCATATCATACCAAAAAAATACCCCTTTACCTCACATGTTCCATAAAATATATAAATGATGACTTCCCCTAGGGACCTTGACATGACTTTCATAGGAAGTTAACATACACATAATGTATGTACCCTGAATTCAATTGGTTACATCATGAATAAACTTGCAAAGGAAGAATTTTGAAAAGGCAAAGTGAATGTTGTACTCAAAGGACAGAAAAAGTGTTTGTTCCATTAAAAGGTTTATTCAAGTGATAAAAGGTTTATCACTTGAATACAAAAAGTTGGAGCTAGAATCACAAATTCAAATTTTGTCAATGACATTCTGAGTGTAAAAAGGTGGTTGACCCTATTCCAAGCCCTTTTATAAAGGTGAAAAAATAAATAAAAATGATCCAAGCATTACTTGGCCAAAGATAATAAGGTAATTATGTGTCATACCTAAGTTTTCACAATGTATTATTTGTTAATGGATATTCACTTTAAAAATGTACCAATACTTGGACAATCAAATTTACATTCCACAAGTGTATCAATGTATTACCATACATTAATAAGTTTGATCCTTTTATTCAATGGATAAATATGTCTAATAAGTTATTTTGTGGACTTAAACATTGTAAAATATGTTCTTAAAGTAAAATTTATTATGTTCCAAAATATTATGGTGTAAAATTTATTTGATGCTTCATATTTGAAGCTAACTCCCCATTATTATTTCTATCATTTATGTAAGTTGTGATAATAGATTTTAATATTTTCTACGTACTCCTTGTTGCAAGATATATTTTTAAAGAAATTATTGATGGTATTCCAAATATTATTGTAAAAATAATCTTCCAATTTTTATGGAAATTAGTGAATGAAAATACACATTTTTTTTGTAATGAAAACCTTCAAAAAACTATTATTTATGAATTTTATAATTTGAAAACATAAATATATCTTCATTTCATACATTTTATGAATTAGTCTATCATAAATATACTCTACCACTTATATCATGACATTGTATGGTGCCATTTATTCTTGAATTTTAATTTTGGATACACTTGATGTTCAAATGAAATTCAAAGGAATTGGCATCCTTATGTAATTGTCATGATCATTTGTCATTAGCATGATAGTCTAAAACCTCAAACTATGAAAAACATGAATGTTATTATGTTTCACTACACATCATCTTCGAATTCACATGTTTTTTTACAAATGCAACACATATAACTAAAACATCCAAACCAATTAACATAATGCAAACAAGGAATTGGAAAATTATGAAAGCAAGGACAAACCAAAAAACACAAATTTACTAAATACTTACACCATTCCAAGATGTTGACACCATCTCATCCTAATTAGTGTGGAGGTTAACCTTGGATGGTTCTAATAACAGAATAAATACCTAATAAAATAAAATATTACCATACAACATTGAATGCAGCTATATGGTTACCAAATTTTTGGCAAGTAAGGTCAATTTTTATATTAGAGCAAGTTTTAAAAACTTGGCAAACCATAAGCTTGAGGAGATTACTCTTTGTATATCTTATGAAGCATGTGAGATAAAAGGGTATTTTTTATGCTACAAGTAATATAATATTTTATTAAAGTTGAGAATGTTTTAAGTAAATTTTAAATGTATTATCATAGTCCAATTCTTGATATTTTATTTACATTGAAGTGAATTATAAAATTTACATTTTTTCATTAAATTGCATTATATGTTTTTTTGCATGCCCTTTGGGAAAAAAAAGAATTAACCACCCTTAACATGTGATGTCTATAGTATTATTGAACAATTTTTTGTGGGATCGAAGTTCACATAAAGATTTGGGTATGGTATGCAATGTCTGAGTTTTTTTTTTCTATTCCAAAAAGTTAATTTCAATTAAATCCTTTCATGATTGAATCCATCAAACATCTTTTTAAATGAATGCATTCCTCATTAGATACATAAAATTCTCAAAATTTTTCTAAAGTCTATGTTAGCAACCATCACTTTACATTTATCAACAACGATTTTTATAAAATTTCATATAACCGTTATGCTTGTTATATATATTTCTTGATTTATTTATTTATTTATGACTGAAATTAAGAAAATATAGCTCAAACCCAATATATATATATATATATATGATCATATATACACACAATTGTAAATGCAATTTTAAGTAACATATTATTTCCTATATTCTCTACATCAAGCTTGTTGGGTGAAAGCATCTTTGGGTGGTACCACTAGGAATGTCACACTTTGATTTTTCTAGACCCATTGAACTTTGAAAAATCATAAGAAACACTTGAATAAATATTTTCATAAATTTTTTTTAATGAATACATTTATTAGATTCCATAGATTTTAAAATTTCAATAATATCAAAAATATTTTGTATGTTGATGTTCCTAATCATTGCATTTAAAAAAAGTTTAAGGAATATCATGTTGGGTTTTTTCCTTGAACTTTTTGGTCACGAACACAAATTTGAAACATGATTTGAGAATTTTCTTGGGAATTTTTTTCTAAAGTAATTTGGAAGTCATTCTAGTTTTAAGGTTTTAATTAGGCAATTAATTGAATAAGTATAATTTAATTATGATTTTCCAAAGTTAAGGTTATCAATTTTTGAAAGGGGCCTTTTAATTAGGAATACAATTTTTTTAAATTCCAAAATAAACTTCAAGCCATAAATTATTGCATGCAATTGATAAACATGAAAAAAAAAAACTTTATAGTTGTGAAAACATTTAAAGTAAAGGGCCCAAGAAAATGATTTAGTTGTTTTTTGTTGTTTTTGGTTCTTTAACCATTCTTTGATGTGATTTTTAGTGGCACCACCCAAGGATGTTTTCGCCCTGTTCAATACTTTCCCAATGCATATTTAAGGCCACTTTTGCTTCTATGTCATTGAAATTTGTTTTTCCATTTAAGGATTGTATTTTTTGTTCCATGCATGAATATTTGTTTTCTTTCATTTTTATTCACTAGAACAATTATCAAAGTGATGACGCTTAACATTAATAAATTGAAATTAATTAAAACTTGAAGGTCTTCAAATCATCTTCATAACATCCCCTTCAACATTTTTTGTTGATTAGGTGTTCTTCCAAAAGGTGGTACAAGGAATAAAAAGAAAGTTATGGGATTGAAAATCATTGAAAGACTTTTTTGATAGACTTTGTGATTAAGGTGATATATTGGGAAACATGTTGGACCTCATGTAGGCTAAAATTTTGCAAATTTTTTATTCCATACTTTAATAATTAAATTATGAAAAAACCTTAATTGGTTAAAAATGATGGCAACTAATTAATTGGATACAACCATGAAATAACTTATGGACACTACACCATTGTGAAGCATATTAGAATTAGAATTCCTCACATAGATAAACAAAAAAGCCTTCACTTGGACAATAAGAACACAAAAGTTCCCACTTCCACTAAAAAGTTGAAACACACAAAGCTTTCACTTCATCCAAAAACACATAAAGAAAGACATTCTGTGAAATTTGAAAATTACAAAAAATAGAATTGTGGAACAATATAAACATAGAAATAAAAAATGTGCACAAAGGTAACACAAACATAAGACCTAGACCTTGCTAGAAATCAAACACAAACACATATTGAAGACCTAAACCATATATAAATACAAAAATCTTGGAGAAATTGGAACTTATTGTGGACATAAGAACATTATTGAAAATTTTGTGAACCTTCAAAAAAATCCACGTTGAAAAAATTGAAGCTTGAGTTACACATTTCATAGGTTGTAAAAAGACTTTGCTAACCCCTTGTTAGAAATGCAAAAAAATCACAACATAGAATAAAATGCAAGGAAACCTTTTGCCAATGCTTGTTGGAAGTTACAACTTGCAAAGAGGCCTCACTTCCTTAGACATTGCATCAATAATGTAGAGATACACAAGGTGAAACTTGCTTCACTTCCAACTAGGAAATACAAGTTTCACTCTACCTTTTTTTCTCATATAAAATCTTGGCCATAAAAAATATGATCACACCTTGTTTTGAATGAATTAGCCTAATTGGTAGTGGGTTAAGGCCCTTTTACATAAAAAAATAATGAACCAAAAAAATACAAAAACAAAATGCACAAATAATGTGTAAGGACCTTTATAAATAGCTATTACATATTGAATTTCAATTCACTTATCATAAGTAACAAAACAAACTTAGACTATCAAATCAATGATCCCATTGGTTTGAAAACAAAGTCTTCATGCTTACACACAGCCTTATTATGTTGAACATTGAAAATAATGATCATCTTCTACCATTTCCATTGGTCCTTTAAAATTCTCACAAACCTACCAAACCCTATTACACATTTGATGATTAGTTCACCCAATATAACTAAGAAAAATAATTCTGACCACCAAATCCAACAACTTCATTGGTCATAACATTTTTTCTTCATTCCTATTTGACACCCTTTGTATATGTTAATACACTAATATTATAACCCTTGACTATATACACCATTCTATAAGTTGTTGGAAGCAATACACCAAGAATTTGCCTTGTTTGTTATTTGGTACAATGAGACAACAAATTAAGCAACATTGCTACAAGTGAGGATAAAAAAATATTCAGCAACTCAACACATGGAGCCTTGCCTGTTATTGCTCAGTGGGATGAACCTCAACTGAGTTAATATTTGGTTTCACCTTGGTAACCAATTCTGTAAGAAATAGGTCTCATATATAGGTAGATAGGTAAGAAAATAGGCAACTACTAGGTAAGTAGATGGTTTATACACAGGTAAGGGTTGTTCTTACTACCTACCTACCTATGAACAACCTGCTTGTGGGTTGGTAGTTAGTAGTAAAAAAGAAAAGCAACTGAGTTAACCACCATAGTTAGCTAGGGAACTGGAACCCAACAGAAAATTGTTTCCTGAACACTTACCATTCATCCTTTGTGGTGCGCTGGTGGTTGCTGGTCCATTGTGGCCAAACCCCACCAGTATCAGAATGTGGTTGGCAGTTTGATTTTGTTGGAACCCTAAACCTTGGCAGCTTTCGACACTTATTTATATTACTTTCAAAAATGTTGAAATTTTCAGACATTATTTTTTTTCCCCCAAATAAACAAGAATTTGTGAAGGAAAATATTGAAACTTCAAGAATATTCTATTTGTCGAAATGAAAATTTCAAAACTAGTTAATTATTCAACAGACATGTGTCCAAGCTGCCAAGGGACTACTACAGTACCTTACCTTAAGGTCAGTTTCGTTATTGAATAATCCCCAAAATAGTGAAATGAAATTTTGCAAAAATATGAAATTGACATGTTGAAAGTCATCGTAATTATGATAGGCTACACCTTGAATAATTTTCACTATTCATATCACAAATATCATAGTAGATGATGGAAAATTTTATAATTTTAAAATTAATAAAAACAAATTCTTTTTTTTTGTAAATAATAATTATTCGCGTCATCAATGTGGAAACTGACCTTAGGCTACGGTAATCAAATCGTCTAAAGTTGTTCCACATGTCTTTCATGTTCTTGCTTAGTTACTCTCTCTTGCAATGATCATGTGGAAGATGCCATTTGTGCCAAGTTCACATGAAGTCTAACAATGGAAAGCATGAAAAAGAGTAAAAAACAAAGAAAAACAATGAAATGAACAGCCTTGGACCTTAAGTAGTTTGGATCTCGGTTAGCATTAGACCTTAGCTTACATCTTGGTTCTCTAAACTATGAGTTCCCCTTTGATCTCCATTGTCTTTGGTCCAAACTAATTGATTTTCCCTCCGAATGATGCCATGTAGGTGATAACTCAAAATCTGATTACCATGTCCTCAATTCGGCTCTTGTTGGTCATGAATCCTCCTCATCTAAAGGCCTTGGGTATAATTTTTGTCCTTTGGGTATTCTTGTCCTTAAATTAATTTATAAGCTTGCTGTGTTTCAAAGTCAGTCTGTGTGTGTGCTTTGGGAAAAGATTTGGCGAATCTTCTGGCAATTCAGCTTAGGGTTTAGGGTTTAGGCCTATAACCTCTTCACATACATAACATCCTAAATTAGTGTGATATGTTTTACTCTTGGAGTACAGGTCTTATGATTCTTGACCCATTTCATTCTTCTTGCCAAGTTTGTTGTGCAACCACAAAATCAGTGGCTCCAGCTTGGGTTCTTTCCTTTCACAACATTACTGTTTCCTTCCTTGTTTTTTCTCTTCTTCAATTGTTCTCTTTTTCCTCCTCCAATGAGACTTTCTTTTGATAAGCCCTCATATTCACAATCATGATCGCAAACAAGTCAAGTGTCAAGTCCTTCAGGCCTAAACAAGAACTTCTTGCAAAAGTTGGTGCAATTGCTCATGTTAACATTACTGCAAATTCTGCAGACACAAACTCCCTGTAGATTGAGCTTCTCCCCTGCTTCACTTGCTGCAGCAGCTCCAAGACAAATTCTCATTCTTTGGTTATTGCTTCATCAATGAAGTACAAAATTGTTCTTGTAATCTAGCAAATTGAAGAGCTCATAGACTGAACTGAGGAACCCTCGTTTCCATTGTCCTACTGTCCCAATGCAAACATGGGGCACCCAAGCCAAATAATAGCCTTGAGGCAATTCATCATTTAGGATGTGACAAAAGTACAGGATACAAACTGCATGTGCAATCAAGGAACATACCGGGGTTATTGTTCGTCAGCAATGGTTGTCATAAGATGGGAGTATGAAGTGCAAGTAAAGAATGAATAAAAAAGGATCAATACAATTTCAAGCAAAGTACCTCAGTTCTGACATTCCATTACTGCAGCTTTCATCTCCCACATTGTTGCATGGGAATAGGCTCCAGCAATCAGTCTTTATCACCACATTGCTGCAAATTCCAACATACTTCTCAGACCTCATTTTCCAATTCCACTTCCCAAATTTTCTGTTTTCTTGACGCAGTCTCTAACTTCATCAATTTCAGAAGTCAACAACACAAAAAACCAATGCACTTGCATGTTCCCATTTTCTACCCACACATCTCACTTCAACTCATTTTCCAATTCACCCACCTTCAAGATCAGCAAGGAGTATAGCAGAAGAACTAGGACATGGTGTAGAATGAGGACATCAACAGAAGCTGGAATGTGCCAGAGATTTCTTCAGCTTGGGCTGTTACATATTGGAGTGACAATAACAGAATGGTGTGAAAACTTGGCCAGAATCCAACCTGCAAACTTCTTTGGAAATTATATGACATCACTGCATTGACCCAAGTATGTGAAAGAGCGAGAACATTTGGTTGGTCATTTTCACTAAGGAAAAGACTTTGCTTAATGATTTGTTAAACCCCAAACTGTGATGCTAGGTCCAGTATGCTAATAGATAAGAATTTCAAACACGTCCCTTGTGTTTTTCAAATGATTAATAGTTTCATATTTAAGGACTTTTGTATTGCATTTCGTAATGCTACAAGGCATGAATCTTGCCCTTTAAACATGTTGTGCCCAGCATTGTGTCGATTGTGCATCATATGATAAAAAATGAACAAGTGCAAGATGTTGAAAGTTCCACTTCAAAATGAAAACTGGAAAAAAATCAGAACTTTCAGAATATCAGGAAAATGTATAGAAATCCTACCTTCTAGCTGGTTTGGTTGATTCTTGATTGATTTCTGACTTTCCTTGCTGTCAATCTTGGTGTTCCTGGTTCTTTCAACCATGAACTCCAGCACTTCCAAAGCCTAAGCGAAACTACTACTCAACATGGGAAAGTTGTCTCTTGAAGTGGGATGTCCAATTTGGTTTTGGGTTTTTAACTGTTGAACACTAATATCATCATATCTTATGCACCAAAATGTCACACCACGGTGAACAATGCATAAATTATTTTACATTGAAATTGATGAAACCACAAGGTTTAATCTCACAAATGCAAACCCTACCACCATAGAAAAAACCATATTATGTTGTAGTGCCAAGGGACATCGTTTTCCAACATTCCAGACATCATGGACATGGCCAAGGCTAGTTTTCAGCGCCATGACACACATCTTGGTGATTTTGAGGTCATGATTTCAGGTTTCATATATGTAGAATGTAGCTCCAAAATGAGATCAATTTTACATTTCTGGCTGTTTCTAAATTTCCTTTTTTTGTGAGTTACACTTCAAGACTGAAGAGGCCAAAGCTCCTGACATCCATGCCTCCAAATGTTTGTGATAGAAAATTAGAACACTGACAGTGACAAATTCTTACCTAGCAAATGGTTTTGATTTGGCACCTGTGTGGACTTTTTACAAGCTGCTTTTGGAACATTTTGTGCACAATTTTGGCCAAGATTCTTACAAGGTTGGTTTTGCCAGCCACTATTATCTCATCTCAAAAGAGGAGAATGTTCTGAGTGTTAACTAAAACAGCATAGAAGAAATCTGCAGGCAAAATTGTGTGTTTTGCCCAAAGAGAGTGTATCTGGTGTCCATTTCTTGACCCCAAATTCACAGCTTAGGAATAGAATTGGAAGCAGAAGAGTTACTCAGGGAAAGTGAGTAAAGAAGAATAAGAATTGGTAGTGGAAGAGAAATAAACACAGTAACTAAAAACAAGGTTTGTTGTACACAATGGCCCTGCCATTAATTTAGTATCAACAATTGATATTGTATAATAAATTGGGGGAATTTTTTTAAAACTTTATTTTAATGTACATCATCATGTTGTTGTAAAACAAAAAAATTCATGATTTTTTTTTTCATTTATTCACATCACATTAGTTATATGGAATCCAAAAGGGATCTCACATTCAATACTGGTATGTTCTAGGAACAACATTAAAAAAATTGTTACCAAACCAAAACCAATAGGGGAATGTTGCAACATGATTTTTAATTTTTTGCAAATATAAATGACTTTTTTCTCCAATAAAAAAAGATCAAATACCCCCTTTTCATATTTATGCAAGATTTCAAACCAAGAAAAAAAAAAAAAAAAAAAAAAAGACTCATCATGACGTGTATTTGATTGTTTTCAATCACATTGTCACATTTGGAAAGAATTACATGAATTTTTGAGTATGATGGGTGCCATAATCATGTTTGGAAAAAGAAATTTCATATTAAATTTTGTGGGTTACGGATTGGTGACCATGTCACTTGGGGGTTGGGTGCACATTTGAGGAGGTGGTCAAAAAAACAAAATGTGAAAAAATGAATGTGAATATTTTTACAACCAAATTAGGATGAATCATCTCACCTAGTTTCTAAGGGGCAAAATCCCTTAAGCTACTATACTCTATAATGATTCTCAACACAATATCCCCACCTTGTAAGGCAGGGCCAATAAACAAACAACTGAAGATATGAATGACCAAGATAAGGGAAAGAAAACATGAAATAGATAACATTGAGAATGCAAACACGGATTGAAGATTTAAACAAGTGAAATAACAATAGAAAGAAAAGGAGAGTAAACAAGTGACTTTGCCATGAGATGCTTTGTCTTGAAAATAAGGTATTACATTTAATGTTTTACTATAAACTCAAGTTATATTGGATGAAAGTTTGTTGGCTTTATGAAATATCATTAAAAAAAAATTCACATTTGTATTAAAAATTAAAGTTTTCTAACCATCTTAGAATTCATTGTACATGTTTAGAAATTGAAACCATAGTTCCATTGTCTTTTCTTTCATCATACTAATGAACATAAAGTTGTAAATAATTATATTGTTTAAGAAAATCCAAGTTTTTTGAACTTGGATAATGTAGACAATTTCTAGCAATGTGCATGAGGTATTTTGATATTTGAAACAAACATTACTATTGAATGGATATAATTTACATGGAAAGATTTTTATTTTTGGTCTCATTTTCATTTGGAAATTTGAGAATTTGGCATTTCTTATATTTGTTTTTGTTGCATTTTGGGTTTAGGTTTTCCATGAAAGGTGTGTTGTTATGATGTTTGATGGGTGTACATGTGGATAGAACAATCGTTCAAATTTTTTTTGTCTTGGTATTGATATTTATGAATTTTTTTTGCACATGGTCCATGAAAAAAAAATTATAAAAATGAAAATTTAAGTCACAAGGCGCCAACATTTTGGGAGTAATTAATTAGGTGGAAAATGCAACATTTACATGCATATTTTCACAATCATTACACTTTAAATAAATGGAAACATTAATGGTTTTTTGTTATACATTGGAAGTAGGTTTGGTAGTTTGAATGCAATATAAATTGATTTGTGAAAATATGACCAATATGCTTATGTTACACCAAATTTGCATTCATTTCCAAGGACATTTGCCAATATATGGTCTAATTGAAATCCAACTTTGTGGTGTTTTCACTAAATTTTAGGGTTAATTGAAATTTATCCATGAAATAAATAGTTCTTGTTTATTTTTTGGTTGATTATTGTCTTTTAGAATGTCAACATTAAAATCTCCCATAATGATGATTGGATAATGTTCAAGAGATTATTGAATTATAATTTGAAGATTGTTTAAGAATGTAAAAATTGAACATGAATGAGTTCTATACACACATACAATATATATGCCATGCTATTTTGCCTCAATTCAAGAAATGATAAATGATTATCTAATAAATAAGATATAAAATCAAAAAGACAATTGCCTATTTCATATTTGTATGTTAAAACTACATGAAAGCCATATGAATGTAATACATGTTCAAATGATGAATCAACAAGATTTAATGAAGGTGTTTCCAATGTTATTAACTTCAATTTAATGGATATCTATATAAACAAAAACATGGTTTCCACATAAACACATTCAAAAAAAATAAAATTAATGATTCATTCAAAACTATTTACTTTTTTTTTTTTTTTGGGAAAATTCCTTGCATTGAAAAACTTTTTATATTAGAAAATTATTAAGATGGAAAACTTGTTTGAATTGAATTTTGCTAGCATTGAAAAATAAAATAAAATTAGAATATATTTATATTAAAAAAATTCATGTTTTGAAAATTTGGATACATTGACAAATTATTTGCATTGAAAATCTATTTATATTAAAAAAATCATTTGTATTGAACATCTCATTTCATTAAAAGAAAATTGCATTGAAAAATTGCTTTCATTGAAACTAATTGCATGCATTGAAAAATTGTTTTCATGAAAAAAATTGCATGCGTTAAAAAATTGTTTCCATTGAAAAAATTGCTTCCATTGAAAAAACTACTTCCATTGAAAAATTGTTTTCGTTGAAAAAATCACTTCACATACAAAATGTTACATTTAAAATTGTTTTCGACACTTGATGGAAATTAACGTATGAGAACTTTCATTTTCCTCTAGGAAAAAAAAAATGAAAATTATTATATAATATTGGCTATTTGAACCAAAATTTTGATATAATGAGTTTCCACATATATAATTTATTCATATATTAAATTTAATTATAGAAAGGTCACATAAAAACTATCAACCTTAATGTTTAAAAAGGTTTTTGTTTAAAATTTGATTTTGATTCAACATAATAATTTTAAAAATTAATACCTTAAAAAAAAAGATAAAAAATCAATAACAACAAAAGAAATATCAAAAAGAAAATGTCATTCAAGCACAAAAAAAACATTATACCCCCTTCTTTCAAACCATATATGTATTTTATTTGTTATTCATTTTTAGTGATTTAAAAAGCTATGAGTGTGAAATGTAAAGCTTTAAAAATGGTCTTTGAAGTACAAAAACATTAGACCAACATATATATATATATCTTAAGCTTTAAAACAAAAACTGGTTTTTTATCCTTAAACTTTACATTTTCACCTCCTTCACTTCCATAAGCCATATCTTGTTCATTTAAAAACCAATTCTAATGATTTTTGTGATATTAGATGCACCAAGAAAGGGGCTACAAAATCTTTTCAATGTTCAAAAGCTATTGACCAATGTGAAAAAAATTACAAAATTTCATTTACAAAGGTTTTTCACACACTTGTCTATTTATCATATTAAAATTACAATATGTTTTTCTTTATACAAACACAATCCAAACTTTTTATCCCATATTTTTTACCCAAAAAAGAATTCCACTGGACTATATAAAGACAATCTTTTCACTTTTAGTAGCAACATTGTACTTTATGTTTAGTATGCAATAGAACATGGATTTTTGTTCTTTAAATAATTCTAATAAAAAAAAGTCATCTCAATGTAGTTTTATTTTCTATAGGTCATTTTAGTACAGAAAATTATGTGGGTGCTTGATTTTCCCCTCCTTAAAAAGGAAAGAATCAAATGGTTGTTTTTTTTTTTTAATATTAGATTTGAGTCTCCTCTTTTAAAACAAAAGAATATCCTTAGGAATAAGATAATTGGGTTGGGCACCCAAATCTCTTTACTACCTAAGTGGGGAAAAAAACCAATGTTTGAACCTAGGTTTTGTTTTTTTTTCCACGTTAAATTGCGAAGGATGACATGGTGGCCACATTAAATGACGCGCTCCCAAGTCACGGGGTGAAACCCACTTGAGGGTCTCACGTCTTTTCTTCTTTGCTGGTCTAGTGTGGAACTCTTCTATGGCTTCTTGGGCATGTTCCATGTCGGATTCATTCACCCAAAAAGCTTCTATCGGATGGTATCCTTTCCACTTCACTAAGTACTCCCACTCTCGTCCTCTAAGTTGCCTTGATTTGAGCACGGCCTCCACCTCAAACTCTAATGGGGGCCTTGAGGTGTGCTCTCGATTAGGCCTTGAGGCATCACGGGCAACCAGCTTCAAGAAGGAAACATGAAATGTGGGGTGAACTCTAAGGTTTTCCGGTAGTTCTAACCTATAAGTGTCAGAAAGTTTTTTTTCCAACACTTTGAATGGACCCGCATATGGGCCCAAAAAGTTATGACTTAAACCTTCTGGCAACCGAAAGTTCTTGATGTTCAACCACACCTCGTCTCCCACTTGAAATTTCACCTCTCGTCGGGACTTGTCCGCAAAATCCTTGTACCTTTTATGCGCCTTCTCTAAGTTGGTTTTTGCCAACTCCCAAAGGCGCCGCCTTTCTTCATCAAGTTGTGTGACCATTGGCACTTCCTCACTTCCATCACTTGGAGTTTGTCTTTGTGCTGCCCAAGTCATGGGCACAATTGGTGACTTGCCCGTCACCATTTGGAATGGGGTGGACCCAGTTGCGGAATGTGCCGAGTTGTTGTAACAAAACTCGGCTAACTCCAAATGGTCCACCCAATCTTGTTGATCCGTCGCCACATAATTCCTTAGGAATTGTTGGATCACCAAGTTGACCCTTTCGGTTTGCCCATCGGTTTGGGGACGAAATGAAGTGCTCATCTTGAGTTCCGACCCCATTCGCTTCCACAAGGCCTGCCAAAACTTACTTGTAAACTTCGGGTCTCGATCCGACACTATGTCTTTTGGAAGACCGTGATGTTTGAAAATGTGGGAAAAGAACAACCTTCCCGTCTCTTGGGCCGTGGCTTCATCCTTTGTGGGAATGAAGTGTGCCATCTTGTTAAATCGATCCACCACAACCATGATGGCATCAAACCCTTTTGAAGGGGGCAAACTTACCATAAAGTCCATTGACACATTTTCCCACAGCCCTTCGGGAATTGGCAAAGGTTGCAACAAACCCGCTTACTTCTTATTGAGGGTCCGGTTTTGTTAACAAGTTAAACAAGTCTTCACGTATTCCTCCGCATCATCTTTCAAGTTGGGCCAATAGTAGGACTTCTTTAGGAATGTTGTGGTGCACTTTGCACCACCGTGGCCCGCAAGCGGCCCATCATGACATTCCTTCAAAAGTGTGTCTCACATCTTCCCTTCCGACACATAGAGTCGGTTTTGCTTATACCACAATAATCCAATCCTCAAATGGAAGTGAGACTTGGTTCCATTTTGGATGTTTTGCCTTACTTCCTTGGCAAAGGCATCCCGGCGGCTCGCTAGTCTAACTTCCTTTTGAACTTCCGACTCTCCCACATACACCACTCTAAGTTGGTGTTTCCGGCTCAAGGCATCGGGGACTATGTTCTCCTTTCCCGGCTTGTGCCAGATGTCCACATTGAACAAGGCCAATGTGTCTTGCCACCTTATTTGTTTCGATGACAACTTGGGTTGAATTGCGAAGTACTTCAAGGTCACATTGTCGGTCCACACCACTACGTCTTTGGAGCCTATGTAATGGCCCCAAGTCTTGAGACAATGTATGACCACCCACATTTCTTTCTCATGTGTTGGCCACCTTCGCTCCGTCTCACCCAACTTCTTGCTTTCAAAGGCCACCGATCTTCCTTCTTGCACTAAGACACCCCCAATTGCAAAGTCGAAGGCGTCGGAATGGATTTCAAACTCCTTGTCAAAGTCGGGCAACTTCAACACCGGCGCCTTCACCAAAATGCCCTTCAATGTTCCAAAGGCTTCGTCGCATGCTTCTTCCCATTCATAGGTGACGGCGGACTTCTTCAAAAGGTTTGTCAAAGGCGCCGCTATCTTTGCAAAGTTCTTGATGAACTTGCGATAGTAGGAGGCCAATCCTAAAAAGGACCTCAAGGCGGGAACCGACTTAGGCGGCTCCCAATCCAAAATTACCTTAACCTTGTGATCATCCATCATCAAGCCCTCTTGAGTTATCCTATGTCCCAAAAAGTCCACTTCCGTCACCCCAAATTCGCACTTCTCGAGCTTGACATACAACTTGTTTTCTCTTAGCCTTTGGAACACCTTGCGAAGGTGCTCCGCATGCTCCTCCAAGGAGCTACTATAAATCAAAATGTCGTCTATGTAGACGACCACAAAATCATCAAGCCATTCGCGGAAAATGTCATTCATGAGAGTGCAAAATGTGACGGGTGCATTGGTGAGCCCAAAG
>Ga0209611_10004109_pt1 | contig 25008 bp, 20 predicted proteins | sample S1TSphgellanicum_3_FD_187693 | JGI IMG/M metagenome (GOLD analysis project Ga0209611, IMG submission 187693) | Host-associated microbial communities from peat moss isolated from Minnesota, USA - S1T2_Fc - Sphagnum magellanicum MG (SPAdes) (version 2) | ecosystem: Host-associated > Plants > Peat...
AAAAAAAATCTTTTTTTTGGGTCCAAAAAAAAATGAGAAAAAGAAACCATGGTGTCCAAATTATTATGTAAGAAGAAAGTTTAATGAAATGAAAGGAAGAAAGAAAAAAAAAGGATCAATTTTTATAGTTTAAAATTAGTTGGAAATTTCATGGCACCTGGAAAAGGCTATTTATTAGTATCTCAAATGGGAGCCTGAAAATTAAGACCTGGACTTTTGACCTTTATCCTAGTGAGTAGTGAATTTAAACCAAGGACATCTTTACATTAGCCTGCTTTGATCACTAGTTCTATGGTCCCATTAGTTTCCATTATTTTTTTCAAGTCATTCATCTCACATCTTTACCCTCTATTGTTCTAACTTTGATCAAATGCAAGAATTCTGAAAGCTGTTTTTGATTAGAATTGATCAAATGTAGGAGTTGTGAAAACTTTGAGTCAAACTGCGACTCATCACAAAATGAGTTTGAATGTGTTCTGAGAAATTCAAACATTGATTAATTACATATTTTCAACACCTTTGCAACTCCCTAATGAAAAGCACTTGTGTTCATGCAGCAAGAAACAGGCTCCAATGTGGCTTGCAATTGTGATCATCACAACCTAATGGAAATAGGTCCCTAAGAGGCACAACCTAATGGAAAGAGACCCTAAAAGGCAGAAAGGTAATAGAAAATTTTATGACACCTCGAATGCTCTATTGGTAATTCAAAATGGCACTTGAAAATTGATCCTTGGACTTGACATCTCGAAATTGTTGCCCCTCGAGGGAGTAGGGTAGGCGGAGAAGGATGAAGAAAGCGCTCTGCTGCAGAGCGCCTTATGAAGAAGGAACAGCAGCAGCAGCGTTTTGCTTCCGTCGCTAATCGCCCGAATCCACAGCTCTTTTCTCGCTGCAATTCTACGCCGTCGATGATGGATTAGTGTCCGAATTGCGGAAAATTGGATTTGCGTTCGAGAAACTGCTCCTTTATGTGGAGAGAATCCAGAGTTTTTTCACTGACTTTAAGTCTCGAGGAAAAGGAGTTAGTCGCACAATTTGCACAACCGTTTGAAGGAAAGAGCGGAGCACAAGAAAGGAAGTTGCAGTACTAGTACCTTGCGATGGCGTTGATACGGTGTCCTTCAAGTCGAATGAGAGCTACAGAGTTTCCTGTGTATGGGAATGGCGTCGTTTGCGAGAATGCAGATGCGGTGAGCGGGAGGTCGATTAGCGTAGCGAAGCTCGGAAATGGTGCGCGTGTTGTCGACAATAGCGTAGCTGGTGGCTTGCGAGTCTCTACGGTGGTAACACTTAAGAATAATTCCTGGCCTGCGTCGACTTCTTTCCTCGAACAAGTGACGGGCCGTGCGTCTCAGCATTGGCAGACATCAGGCGTCCTCCGCATGAACGAGATAGCAGCCTCTGCAGAAGTCCAGGAAGAGAAGAGTGTAGAGGGTTTGCAAACGGTAGATGTTGAGGAACTTCCAGTGCTCTCAACAAAGGAGGGAGTCTCGCTCCAATTTCCAGGTATGGTGCAAGGCATAGTCCAGGCCAATGGCTTTGTCTTGTCAGGTTCAGCCAGCTGAACACAAGAGGATTGCTAGCTGATGCTTATTGACTCAGACGATCGCCTCCACAAGCTCCATCATAATGCTGCTGAACTTGCTGTCTGGTGTGGCTGCTGATGCGCAATAATGATGACGCCTTCTGGCTTTGCGGGAGTTCTTCTGAAGCACATTCTCTTTACTGTACTTCACTGAACAGTTTTCCGCTGCCTTTGCAGAGCCCTTGTCGATGGTAGATTTAGCCCTGCCTCCAAGGCATGGATCTGACTTGCGTGTGGCTTATCAGGTGATTCAACTGTTCCCCTCAAAGAAAGATCCACGGCAAAGATGCCTGTTTCCTACTTCTAAAATGGAAGCTGCATTGCTGGAATCATGCTCATGGATGGATTGCAGTTGAAATGTTCTCAGGATCTGGTTCTGATTTTTGTCACTGTTTTTGCTGCTGATGAGATCCACAATACCTGAGGGACACTTATGTATCTGCAGGGTGTTCCTGGTGCATACAGTGAAGCAGCAGCAGCCAAAGCCTACCCAAGTTGTGAAGCTGTCCCTTGTGATCAGTTTGAAGCTGCTTTCCAGGTACTTCTCACAGTAGGGTTGTTATTGTTGCCTACAATGCTCCTGGAGTTCTTCTTGCTTCATACCTGATAGAGCATTGTTTCCTGCCTCCTTAGTGACAACATCTATTCACTTCCTGCAGGCAGTGGAGCTGTGGTTGGTTGATAGAGCAGTGTTGCCAATTGAGAACTCACTTGGTGGAAGCATTCACCGGAACTACGATCTTCTGCTGCAACACCGTCTGCACATTGTTGGGGAAGTTCAACTTTTAGTTCATCATTGCTTGTTAGTGATTCCAGGAGTGAAGAAGGAGGAGTTGCAACGAGTCATAAGTCATCAACAGGTATCTAGGGAGTTCCTAACTGTAGGGGCACATGCTGCTTTACAAGACAAAAGTTGTTGTGTACTTGGAACATCTCTTCTACTTATTGCCCTCTCCAGTTTGAGTGACTGGTCTTCTTTCTGCATCATGCAGGCTCTTGTGCAATGTGAGCAAACTCTGTCAACTCTAGGTGTAGCTCGGGAGGCTGTAGGTGACACAGCAATTGCGGCACAGGTATGCCAGTCCTCACACTCAATGTAGCCAAATACTTTTAAAGTTCTCAGTTTTTCTTGTCTAGTTTAAGTAAGCCTCTTCCAGAGATAAGAGTCAGGATTGAGAAGGCAGTGGGAGACCTGGCTTGCATTGCTTTGAACATTTTCTTTCCTGGTCACGTAGACTGCTGGAGTCTTGTCACTGGTTTTAGTTTAAAAGCTGTCATGTAATAGTTTTTTGTACGTGCTATATATGTAGTAGGTGTTAACTCTGTGGTTGTGCCATATGTTACTTCCAAAGTCATCAGTCCGGTGGCTAATTGAGAGTGGGTGGTTTTGAAGCTCATTTCTGCCCATAGCTTACGGGACACAGCAGCAGTTGCAAGTGCTTGGGCTGCAGAATTATATGGCCTTGAGATACTAATGGATGGAATTCAGGTGTGTATGAAGGATCTGTATAATGGGATCTCACTCTTGGTAGTTACCTGATCAAATGGGACCATTCAGTTCATGAAACATGTTTTGAGCTGTTTTCTGTTGTCAATATATGTGTTGAATCTGCTTCTAGTTTTTCTAGCAGGACTGAAGGAGGAATTTGAAAGAATTCTTGCACACCTTGTCTTGCCAAGTTTTTGGAAGCTGAAATTGGTGGACTAGTCAAAGCTAATGTGCTAATTGGCAGTCATGTTATGGTTCAGGATGATTTAGACAATGTCACCCGCTTCCTAATATTGGCAAGGGACCCTATAATTCCAAGGATTGACAGGCCATTCAAGGTAACTTGTTCTTCAGATGTGGAGAGTGCAGTAATATGATGATAGAGATTACTTGAGGTACTTTCATGTTTCCACTTTATGTTTCCACAACATCTTTATGAAATGTTGTGCTTGCCTTTCATGTATGGCCATGACATTGAGAGGTCTCTGCTAGAGATATGTAACACATTTTGGATCTGGGAAGGGATAATGTGAATAGGTTAAAACTATTCCTCAGTGGCTGAATTCTTTGACCTTCCTTTAAATTATCTTCCTCATTTTTGCATTTGCTGGAGTTGTTGCAGACCAGTATTGTCTTCACTCTGGAGGAGGGACCAGGAGTTTTGTTCAAGGCACTTGCAGTCTTTTCACTGCGGAGTATTAACTTGACAAAGGTACATCTCTTCACTTAACAGTGATGTGTACAACTCAGTCCAACTATGACCAGTGTGAAGAGGTTTTTGCCTTTTTGACTATTTGTTTGTGGCAGATTGAAAGTCGACCACAGAGGAAGAGGCCGTTGCGGGTAGTAGATGACAGAAACCTTGGTACTGCAAAGTAAGGCTACTTTCAGCACTGGGAATTATTGTTGTGCTCCAATTGTAGGAGATATGTTTGACTCATACCTGTGTTGCAATTATCTTTTCTTTGTGGTCAAATGGGGCTGCCTTGAGGAAATGTCAGTTTATGAATTTTCTGTGAAAGCTAGTGCTGCAGTAGTATTGGGGTTCTTTGCTCTGATGGATGCCATGTATTTGGCAGGTATTTTGACTACCTTTTCTATGTGGATTTTGAGGCATCCATGGCTGACCAACAGGCACAAAATGCTTTGGGACACCTTCAGGTACAACAACAGTCTTCATAGAAATTTCAGCACTGACTTGCAAGGTTTGCTTCTGCACGAAACTGTTAATCTTATGCAAATGGATTAACTTGTGGAGGGTTGGTTTTAGTGTCAAGGTATTTCAGTTAGTTCTACAACTACTGGGACCAGTCATGATTGTAATCAAGGTAGTTGCTTTTCACTAAGACTTGTGTAACTTGTGACTAAACTGACAATCGCCTGTGTGTGTGTACGCAGGAGTTTGCAACTTTCCTTAGAGTCCTGGGCAGTTATCCCATGGATGTAAATCCTATGAGAGTTTGAGAAAGATCAATTTTGTCAAACACAGACCACATTCTTGGGAATGAAAGTTATGACATTTCAACTGTGTATGATGAGCCAAAAATATTCTGGAAGATGAGATGTGAGATACTTCAAGATGAGCTTGCCAATCACAACCAAGTGCTTCCTGTCAAATTACACAGTTTCTCAAAATCATGCATTCTTTGAGGTAATTTATTGCCTGTTGAATGGATGTCAGCAAGAGTGAAATCTACTCCAGTGCATGCTTTGACACTGCTGTTGTAATAAAAATGTACTGGTGTGTTTACCAACTACAGCTTCCCAACTGTGGATCCTTCTACAGCATGCCATTCAATCCTTGGTAAGTACTGTGATTTGGTCCAAGTATCTAAAGCTTTCAATTTACATACAGGGCTAGCTGACATGTTGGATGGTAATTCATTTGAGATTGGACCATTGCTGTATATGTATTATGTACGCAGCTTTTGACCTCATCTCCTGAATTTCATGCGTCTTGAACACTTCACTAATAGTAACTTCAACAGCGGCATATATGACAGCATACATCTGGAGGTAGTGTTAGTATCTGAGTAGGATCTTGTCTATCAAGGTACAACCAAACAGAGGGAAAACATGACTATTGATCCAAGTAAGGCACTTCAATTGCTTCAGGCATAGTATTATTGGTAGCTCCTTGAAGAAGCATCAGAAGATTTACACTGAAAGTTTAGGAACTTCTCCTGTGATTGACATTGCAGTTTCTACATTTCAGATCTAGAAATTTGGGCAACCTTCTTGAATTCATTCAGTGCAAAGGTTTAGGAAAGAGAAACATGACTATTTTTGAGAGATTGTGAATGAGAAACTCATCTGCTCTTCATATCCTTAATACAGAGGAAAAATGTGGCTGGAGTTTTGCAAAAACCTGACTTCTTGAGACAACTGCAAGCACTTGAAATTTCTTCTCCGGTGACATGATGTACTCATCACTTTGCCGAATAGCTAGCCTTTCTACAAGTGGTTAAAGAACTTGTTAAGCTAGTTTCTTTTCCACAAACTAGTTTCCTTCCACATGATGGCTCAAGAAACTAACCATCCCATATGGAATCTGTAGCCATGCTATTCAATCTTCTTGTTGCATTTTTTTTACAACCCATAACATAACCTCTTCAAGAAAAATGCAGCAAGAAATGAGATATGGAGATTTCTCAGTAGATGATATTTGTAGAAGAACAGGGACAATGAAGAATTCTAAACTGAGAAGCATGGATAATGAAAAGAAGAAAAATCAGGTCAAATGAAACATGCTGTTAGAGTGGTTGCAGTTGCTGACACAAAATCCTGCTTATGCCGCCTTGCTGTGGCCCTGCTTTCCTTTTGCAAATTGTTCATTTGCATTAAGTGGCAATGTGGAACCAAGTTCATGGAGTGTATCTGCCATAACCAATAGCTTCTCTTTCAACTCCTCTAAGAATTTCTCTTTTGGGCTTTCATCAAGCTTTGCTGAAAGTTGAAGTGGCCAGACCTGGATCATGAGGCTCAAGTACCGGGCTCGCTTCTCAAGATCAGTGCAGTTGTCAAAAATTACCTGTGCTGCCTCCTTTGGATTTCCTTCCAAAACAGAGGCTTTGGCCAAAGCAATCGCACTTGGAACAGTGTGGTTCAATCCTCGCCACTCTCTCCATTTCTGCACTTCATGCACCTCCTTCACATCCCCAGAATTTGCAGCACAGGATATGATGATATCAAAAAGAGTTTCATCAAACTGTACCCCATTTATATGAAGCTCTTTTGCAAGCCGCAATAGCAACTCCATGTCGCCTGCTTCTTTGCAGGTGCGCAGGATGATGTCTGCTGTTGCTGGTACAGGTCGAACATCATTGGTGACCATTGTTTTCAAGACCTGCAGCATCAGCTTCAAATCCTTCTGTTCTCTAGCATGTTTCAGAAGCAGGTGTGCTTGATAAACCGCAGGGGTGAAGCCATAGGGATTCTTTTTCCACAGGGTTTTCAGAGCACTATGAGCATCACCTGATCGAATGCAAGCTTCCACCATTAGCTGTACCATCCGCCGATTGAAATTTGCTTTCTGCTGCCCCTGAACAGCTTTCAAGTCTCGCAGCCGCTCAGTAGCATCAAATGCCAGCTTCACATCTGCAGGGCTTGCACAACTCTGGAGTAAGGATGGCAGCTTACTTGCCTCTGGCATGCGCTTCTTGCCTAATGTCTCTATCAGCTGCTTGTACAACCGTTGCACCTCTACCCCGCCTGTAAGTACTTCTTTCTCTTCCTCCTGTACCGCTTGGGCACTCATCCACATGCGCCCCAGACCTCGCAGATCAGTGAATCCTTTTGCTGTAGCCGAGGCGCCTGCCATTGGACCCCAGTCATCTCCATGACCAGAACGCAAAACCACAAAACTCTCATGTGTGACTGCAACTGGTGATGAGGTAAGCCTGTTGCAGATCTTCTGCACCAGAGCCTCTACTCTCCTTGCGCCTTGCATATGAATCCTATTGAGCAAAACCCGCCTGCTTTCTTTCTGGTTTCTTGCTCTCGTCTTCGGCTAAAACCCTAACTAACCCCTTCACGTGTTCCAATCTTCCCAGGCACAGCTCTTGCACCGAAATGCTCTTCAAAGATTTGATCCCGAAGCGACGGACTTAACGTGGTTCCAAAACATCTGCAAACTCAGTAACTTTTTCTCCTTTGTAAATGCTGAGAGCTTCTTGTCCTTTCTTTCCTCCTCCTGTCCTTGCTCTCGTCTTCTGCTAAAACCCTAACTCCTTCACGTTTTTCAACTCTTTCCAGCCACAGCCCCTGCACCGAAATTCTCTTTAAAGATTTGATCCCAAAGCGACAGACTCAACGTGGTTCAAACATCTGCAAACTCAGTTACATGATCTCCCCGCTCTCTCGCACCCACGTTCTCCTGCTGTTGATTCCTGCTTATCGCACGAAACGTTCCTTTGTTGAAACCTAGGTCTCTCAAGCCATGCCCATTACATCCGTCAAACCCTAAATCATCGTCACAACCACCACTCCCACCACCACCACCACTTCTCTCTCTCTGTCTCTCTTTCTCTCGGCCGCGCACGTGCACAGAAGGGAGCTGGCCCGGCCGGAAAGCTCGCCGATCAGCCACTGATGTGGGTACTAAGCAACAGGGCTGACGCGCGGAGTGCTGACATTGTTTTCTGAGCTCCTCTTGTGGGCATGGGAATATGAGGGGAGTCAGTCGTCCATGCCGTTCGCCACTTGGGTCTTTCTTCTGTAGGGTGAGTTCCATGCTCTTCTCCTCCTCTCTTCTGCGCAATATGTAGGATTCTGTTTCCAGGATATCTTAGGTTTCTGTTTCCAGGATTTGTTCTGAATGTTATGTTGCAAACAAAATTGCAGCAGTTCCTTTCCTGGGAAAATCTTGATTGGGTTTGAATGTTGATGCTCGTTGAGGTCTGGTAGTTTCTGTCTCAATTTATTGTTCTCTGGCAGGGATCATCTCATCTTTACCAATTCCAAAAGATGGTTTGCAATCTGTCCATCTTCAGTCTGATCTTTTAGGGTACTGAGGAAAAGACTGTGAACTGAAGTTCTGAGGAAACGGACAGCAATATGATCTTGCTAATCCATTGTTCTTGAATGTGTTATAACAGAGAAAAAAAATTGTTATGGATGTGAAAATTCCCAATCTTGATTCATGATTTTTGTGGGAATGAGAGAAGGTCGCAGCCACATTTGCTTGGGAGTGATTTCTGTAGATATTTTGTACAATGTATGAAGAATGTGCAAATAGGGTCCATGATTTTGACAAAGGAAGTTGCCTGCCCGATTGTATCCTTTTCACCAGTTCCTGCAGTTTGCCTGCCGCCAGGGACCATACATGCAAGTAATTTTTCAGAGAGCAGAATTGTTGCAAGACATGCCAAGGCTGGGCAATATGAGAAGACAATGGAACTTTTCCAATAAATTGTGATGAGAGGCAATGGCTTCCAACACTTGCATTCCAGTGCCTAGATATGTGTGCTATTGATGAGCACTCGAAGAGGATAGGCACATCCCCATACACAAATCATACAAATTGGCTGTGATTGAGCGTCTATGTGGGTAATGGTTGCCTTTTTGTGTGCAGTGTGGTCTCTCAGAAATTATGTCATGATTTTTTGACAAGGAAAATGTGTCTTAGTGTTGGAGACATTGGAGTTGTCTTCACAGATGCAACAGAAGGGGTGCAGTGAGATCCTGACCTTAGTGGGTGTGCTCAAACGTAGCATGTGCTAGTTTAGAGGCATTTAGAGAAGGCACACATCTGCACACAAACAGATCAATTGTTGGGGATTTGAGCCTAAGGCCTTGCGGACATTGACTTCGACCTCATTGGATGTATTTGAAATGTGGTGAGCATTGAGGACGGATGCTTGGGAGGGTGTTCAATAGGATGCACATATACAGCGTGCTAGCTCAGAGTTCCACAATTGTGGTATGTGGAAATGTGTATTAGTGCAGGAAGCAATTGGAACAACGTAGACACATTCAACAAAAGCCAGCAATGAAAGGCACTCCCATACTAGCTTCATGGGGAGCTTGAAATTCAAGTGTCAGTGGAATGGTCACGCCGTTGACAATGGCAGGCATGTTGATGAACAGATTGTTGAAAATGGTTTTTCAAGTCTGATTTCTTTGTGGATTGTGGCCCAGCTGTTAAAATATAGGTCAAAGATGGGAGCATAAGAGATGGTGCAGAGGGATTGCTCATATGGTGTGCAGGTTGCCTGTAATGTCAAGTCTACGGACATGCATGCAATGAGGAGTATTTGGTGTTTGTGTCTGTCTGGTCAGGTTGGGGGTGTGGGTTTGGTCATTGCTTTGTGCACTTCATGGTGATTTGGGGATTGGAGAAGCATTGTAAAACGTCTTTTGCTTTAATCAAACTGAGCTGGAAATGTGGTGGAAGTAAGTGCTGCTGCTATTGGAGATTTCTGCTGCTGCAGCTGGCACAAGAATGGAGCTGAAGAATGTGAGTGAAATGGAACATGAAGAGGCTGGAAGTAAGAAAAGTTGCAGTCAATCTTACAAGAACTAACTGAAACTCCATCTCCTTCCATGAAGGCCTCATTCAACAAACCCTGACTATCTGCAGAAAAAAGGTAATGGTGGTAAATGGGAATGCAAACCAGTACAAGGGTGTTTGGGAAAAGTACATAAGAGTAGTCCTTCACCTTTCGAGTACCACACCTACAACCCCCCAAAGCTCTCAGATACTCTATAATGCCACAAAAGGAAACCTCCAAACCACCCAAGCCACGAAACCTCTGTTCAGCAGCAATGTCAGCAGAAAGCTCAAGAGGCTAACCAGCAAGCTCCTTAAACCCTAAACAGAAGATCGAGGCAGCAATCCATGGCAGAAAGCTCAAGGTTAGCACCAGCAAGCTCCTTAAACCCTCGACAGAAGATCGAGGCAATCCACTGCAGAAAGCTCAAGGCTAGCAGCAGCAAGCTCCTTAATCCCTGAACAGAATATCAAAGCTGCAATCACTGATCGCGAACTCATGAGGTCTTGTGCTTTCTGGCTTTGGTCGCAGCTTCATGCAACTGGCTCGGCGGACGAATTTCGGTGCTCGAGCTGCTGTCTCTACTACCTAGAGTCGACATCAGTAAACAATCGAAAGGGCCGATCGGATCACTGATTGCGCTGGCCGAGAAATCCCTCGATTCTTCTTCTTCCTCCGGCGATTTCTTCATGGGATCTTGAGCTGCTGCTACCATCAGTAAGCAATCGAAAGCACTGATTGTTCTGGCCGAGAAATCCCTCGATTCTTCTTCCTCCTCCGGCGATTCCTTCATGGGATCTCGAGCTGCTGCTGACATCAGTAAACAATCGGAAGCACTGATGGGATCACCGATTGTTCTGGCCGAGAAATCCCTCAATTCTTCTTCCTCTTCTTCCTCCTCCGGCAATTTCTTCATGGAATCTTGGGCTGCTGCTGCACCAAGACATGATGATTCGTGGTTCACGTCGGGCTTAATTGGCGTTCGAACAATATTGTTGGCGGAGGTCTTGGACGACAGCACTTGGTAAAGAGTGGGTAGCTCGTTGATAAGATCGAACAGACTTGCCTTCTGCTCACGATCCAATGTAGACGCCGCGAAGAAGGCGGTAGAAAGAAGCCAGGCATCGCTGTGCGAGGCGACGAAGAGCAACCAATGCTCGTGCGATCGAGCCATGAGGTGACTGGTGTGATTGATTCCCAAAAAAGGTTCGGGAAGTTTCGCCGGCACGTTTCTGGATGGCTCCATCACTTCCCATGTCTTGTCTGGAAACCCGAAGAAGCAAAGATTTGTTTGCTCGTCATCGTAAGGGTCACATTGTCGAAGAAGCTCGTCGATATCACAAGTCAGAGCTTTGAGCAGCCCTGCTCTTCTTCCTGTGAAATCTTCAAACACCGCTTTCACAGAAGACAGAAATGCCACTCCTTGATTCCGCCTCGATACGTCACCCACCGATTGCCGCTGCTCCATTAATCTTCTTGTATTTGATCACCCAATCGTCAGATGCAGATGATGATCAAGCTAACACAAAGACTTACTGCATCTCGATCAAGCAATGGTTCAAGGCTAACTGACCTCCCATCATAAAGAACTATCTATCCGGACTTTGCACATGCAGCTTAATAACTCATTGTGTCAAATCTTCCACAATATTACGTACATGAAACAACTGGGACTAGAAACAGCAAAAAACTGATGCAGCCTGCATGGATCGCTTAGCAAAGATCAGTGAACAATAATTCATAACAGAAAAAACGGAGACAAATGAAGTGCAGTCCACCGCTGCTGCTTCTCCTCCTCCTCCTCGGGCATGCATAGAACTACTCCAAATCTTTACAACTCTTTGTAAGACGACGTGATTCTTCATTCTTCCAGTAAATTTATTGAAACTCAAAATTGTAAGATTAATGAAGAAGCCCAAGAAGAAAGAAAAAAAGCAGAGGGATTTATGAAGAAGCTGGTGGGAGGTTTAGATCTAAGCTTCTCTTCAAGGCACCATCGCCGACGAAGGGTTTTCGCGATCTCCGAGTGTGCTTGCTGGTGCTGCTGTTGCTGCTTGCTGCTGCATCCATGCTCGCCTATATTCTGAATATTCTGTTTTTTTACCCCCTGCAAACATTGCCAAATTTCGAAAGAAAATAATTGAATTTTTATTTGGCCACATTTGGACTCTGATTTTGGCTTTTTTTAGCATTTTATAAAACTATTTTTTTCAAAATATTTAGATAGGTTCTGAAAACCTGTAGTTTCGCCATTTATTGCTATATCCCTCTCTTGGATGTTTAGCCAATAAATGCAACATCAGAAAATTGAAAAGAAAAGAAAATTACTGGTATCATCAGCCACTGTTTTTTTTAATAAGGAATTTAATTTTTGTAGCCAAAATGCCGATCATCATCCATAGGAATATGTTGAAAAAGTGGCTATCATCATGCTTGGGAAGATTTAGCCAAATGTGGCTATAAACCAAATATGAAGGACAAATCTTTAATCATCATTCTATATTTTTGGTTATAACACTGGAAACTACTTATGGAAATCTAGTGATTTTTACTTTAAAAATAAAAATAAAAATTCTGGCAATTGAAAACCTCTGAAGAAATCACTTATTTTTTGAATATTTGATTTTGAATTTCGCTTTTTTGGCAAAGTTTGGTCAAATAAAGGAAAAGGGTGGGTACTTACTACAAGCCATTTTCACCTACCCGGCGAAGTTATAGCAACTTTCCCTGGTACCCATCCAGTACCCATTTCATATCCATGTTGTTTAAAGGATGAGAGAGTTCATCCATTGTCACAGCTGGACATTCCTGCAAGGACAATTTTCTGTCAAAGTACATTCATGAGCCTCATGGAAATAGGGAGTCAGAGTTAAGGTTTTTTAAAAAAATTATTTAAATTTAAAATTATTTATTTATAAAATTTATTTATTTATTTTGGTGATGTAGCAAAAGTGCTGATGATCTATAAGCTGATTTAGCCAAATTTGTCAACCTTTCAAAGAGATATGAAAATTTTAAAATAAAAATAATTTGAAACATTATTCTATATTATTACTACAACAAGAAGAAGAGTGATTTGAAATGAAGTGTTTTCTATTGAAATGTGGTGTTTTCAACTTTCTATATATGCATAGAAAATACCACATTTCCTTCCATCCAAGGTTTTAGTAATAATGTGACAACTTGCCATCACCAATTTCTTCACCATCACATATCATTCTTCTGTATGTACTTGGAAGAAGGATTTCTCGAATTTAGATGAAGATTTGGGAGAGTTTTCAATCACTTCTTAAAGCATATCCACCCACATGGAAGAAAAATCCCATCTATATATAACCCATCCACAAGAAGTACAAAGTCAATAAAAAGTAACAATGAAAACCTATCCACAAAACATACAAGGCAAATAAAAGCTCGAGAACACAAGTCATCCAAAGAACATAACAATCGAGACATCACTAATAAAATAAAAGAACACAAACATAAAAAGATGTCATCAAAGAACATAACAATCAGAATATCACTAATAAAAAGATTGTCACACAAGAAGTCCACAAGAAGTACAAGATAAATAAAAGCTTCAAAACATGCTACCAAAAAACACAACAATCAGGACATCACTAATAAAATACACCAATAAAATAGAAGATCATATACATAGAAGATCATACACTAAAAAGGTGTTGCATCAAAAAAATCCACAAGAAGTACAAAGGCAAATAAAAGCTCAAGAACCCAAGCTATCAAGAAACACAACAATCAGGATCCCGCTAATGCACTAATCAAATAGAAGATCGTAAATTAAAAAGGCATAATCTGTCACAAATTGTCCAGTAACAAAGGAAAGTGTGAACATGTGGAGTGTGGAGCTCTACTAGACTCTAGAGACTATGACATCTAAAACAATGTACAAGTTAACTAGTTCTCGAACTCATCTATAAATATTAAAATAAAATATTGGATAATGTACATAATGTTGAGATTAGGTAGGTATGTAAATGTCATATCACATGGGTCAAATCTTTTTGACTAGCCGAGTTTGAAACTCAATAATATTTTTTTCTCTAACCCTTTTTGAGAGCATTTTTTATCTTGTGCATATTTGGAGGTCCAAACAAGTATTGGCAAGTTTTTGGATTTAGGCAAGTTCAGCTCCAGGTTATATAGTTCAGGTTCCAATGTTTTGGGATTGGAAGTTCCAAGTAAATTTTCTTGGAATTGTCATTAAAATTGAATTGAGAGATTGATCACTTTTCAAAATTGAATTAAAGTTTGAATTTGAGGTGTTATTTTGTTTTAAATAGATTCGACTTTTATAAGTACAACTTCATATAAAGCAAGTATAAACTTGACCTTATGTTTTAGACAATTTGTTATGGTTGATTGAATGTACATAATTAATATCAAATAATCTCTATTTTGAATTGTGTGCATCAGTTGAACAAATAAATATTATGTTATTGTTTTTAGTTGTGTGTGATGGAAATAGAATTAGACTTTGTGTTTTAAATCAAATTGGTTAAAAATTCTTTTTGAAAATGATTGAAATTGAAAGTTAAAAAAACCCAAAACAACCAGTCTCAAGAGTGGATTGAAAGTTTCATCAAAAAAGAAAAAAAGAAAGTTAGAACCAAAACTGAAGCTCCCATTTGAAATCAAGAACCACACAACACTAATCCAAACCAAATCCAAACCCATGTTACGTGGTATATATTTTTAAATATTTTCTAAAATAAACACATAAATTTTGTTCAATGAGTTTACCCATTAAGTAAGGATATACTAGCACTAAATTTTTTTCCATCAAGATAAGGTCCAAGTATGATAAAATTGTGATTTTGGTAAATGGGTAGGGTTTTGGGTAACTCCATCATATAACTCTATTTGGGTTTAAAACAGTGTATATATATATTAAAAAAATTAAAATTAAAATTGAAGAAAAAGTCCACATTTGAGGAGGTATGGTACATAATCGAATGAGGTGACATGAACAAACATGCATTGAATGTGACTGGTGTGCAACAATTGTGAAAGAACAATAGAGATTTAAGAATTTCAAAGAGGTTTTCATTCATGACAAAATTGACACACAGTAAGACCCTTGGGGAAGGGAAGGTGGTTACAAGAATTGGGTCTGCACTCGACTCTGCCTCAGATGGGCCCCTCTACCTACCATAGTATATGGGCGGCAGTGGCATAAATTTATTTTTTGTTAATTTTTTCAATTAAAATTTTCAAATTTACAATTTCAGCATTTTAGGGTTTAGGGTTTTTTTTAGGGTTCAATTTAGGGTTTAGGGTGTGGGGGTTTTGCACAAATTTGGGTAATTGGTTGAAATGGGATCATTGGGTTTTGGGAGCCTTCCAAGATTTTGGGTTTCCACAATTTTGAGTAGGGTTGAAATTCGATCCAAGGGGTTTGGGATTTTTACATTTCATAGTTGTATGAAACCTCATGATACAAAAAGCCAAGTGATAACCAAAAAATAAAATGATATAGAGGCACGATTAAATCAATTACCCAACATTCATATTTTGAAAAGAAACCCAACAAATAGATGGGTAAATTCAAAACAACCCATCAATTGAATGGGTGCACCCAAACTCTACACATGCTTGTCCATTAGTTTCAGGCAATAAAATCCCAAATCCAAGAATTCAACTTCAACCATACACTAAATAGTGAAAACCCAAACCAAAGATCCAATTTCAACTGCATATGACTAATTTTTAAACTGAAGTTTGTTTGATAAACATACAAATAATTAGCTTGAATTCTTTTAAATTTTATTAAAATGATGTTCTTAAAAAATTGATTTGAAAGATTATGCAAGATTTGATTAAAATAAAACACATCGATTTAAAAATAAAATAAAATAAAAAATATATATATTTGACATATAAATGTTTTAAATTAATTTGATGTTATTTTAAAAACTTCAATAAGACTTTGATGAAGATTTAATAACAAAACTCATAATAAATTTAATTTTTAATTGATTAATTTGTTTATATTGTTGTTGTCTTTTATGTTATAAAAATTTATTATTACCCTAAGATAGTAGATATGCATGCATGATTTGAGCTATTATCAAGTGTGTATGGGGCAAACACAACAAGTTCAAAACCTAAGGTATGATTGAATTAGAATAGGTTTTAGGTTTTTAAAGATGTTTGTGTAGTCTTTGAAATGGATGAAAAGGTTTGGGTTGCAATGGTGTCAAGGGTGAAAGTTTTGTAAGATTTTTAAATATATGGTTGAGGGTGTTTGCATGGTACAGTGGACCCAAATGTAGTCAAAATTAGATGTACATAAAATACTAAAAGCATCACAATTTTATATTTATTTATTTTGAAAATTTCTAGAAATTACATTAAGTTGACATGGGCTTTAAAAATAAAATAAATCAATACAAACTTGAATATGAAATTGCTTCATCTTTGTTTACTTTAGTAAATGTACACCAATTACATTATAAAACTTCCTTGAAACACTATATTTGGCAGCAATATACAATTTTTTTACTAATTTAAAAACTCAATTTCAATTTTATGGATTAATGAACATAACACCAAATACATCTATATCCTCAATGGAAGAATATTTTACCACTTACAAACATCATAATCATTATCATTATTATAACATAATGTACTACCAAAGGTTTATATTTAATTTTAAATTTAAACTTCATGATTTTAAGTCAATTTGAAAAAAAATTGATGAAAGATTGTTCTTTGTACATATATACAATATTGTGCAAATTTTTATTGAAAAAATCCAACTAAAAGAAGTACTTCTTAGTCCTTTTGTAAAAACAATGGTTATGTGATAAGTAACTACATGTTACAAATGTACTCCAAAGGACTATGACATCATTCTTGTTAGCACTATTTTCACAACATAATCATAGATTAAAATGTGAACCACCTTTAACTACACCATTTGACCATTGTTCCTTTTTAAATCATGTCCCCAAAATTTTCGAATTTTGTCTATACTAAAAATTGTAACATTGTGACAATTTTTTGAGTCCACCATAGCATACAAACACCCTTGAGATGAATCCAACACTTACATTTTATTCACATTCAAAATATAGTTGGGATGGATCCAAAGGTTTTTTTTTTTTAGATGGTAGCATATATTAATTAAGTTATTCTTGAATAGCAAGCTTTGTAATAGCATTTTTTCATTATATTATTGTGTTTTCACTAAATACACTTGCAAAATCTAATAGAATATGATCATTGATGATAGGTCTTAGATATTAGTGAGAATGAATACAACGTTTGCAAAAAAATTGCATTTATTTTATGGGATTACACTTTTCAAAACATTTCCAATTTGGATTACAAATTTTGCAATAATATTATTTCCATTTTAGAATGGATCAAGGTCATTGTCTAACAATCTATATATATACACAGATAAGTGTTTATTTGCTGATTAATTAGTTTGGATGTGACCATGTTATTAACCTTTGCAAACCATGAGGTCCTTTTTTTCCCTCAACAACGTAGTGTGCACTTTTGTTTTTTTTTGCAATTTTTGGACCAATAAAACAAAAGTTATTGAATTCAAAGTGATTTTTTAATTTGAAAATAAATGAAAAATTTAATGTAGCATGGTTTCATAAGAAGTGCAAAGTTAAACCCACTTTCATTGGAATAGTATTGGGATGGGTGATCATATGTGGGATTTAGTAGACTTGGACCAATGGCATTAGGGTCCCATTAGTTGTAACATGGAAGCACCATATATAGTTGCCAAAACTCTCAAATGGGTTTAGCCTTTCCTACTTTCACCAATTAGCAAACATCTAATGTTTTCCTTGAAATTTGCCAAATTTTAATGGTCAATTTTTATTGGTAATAAAAGGTAGTGATTATTCACCATATAAGATGGATGTTTCTTCTACTATGAAGGTAGAGAATTTGAATCAAATTCATTTAGACAACCATCCATCATCCATGTTGAATGGAAATTCTTCAATCATGATTTGGATTTCATGATTTCTTGTTTAAAAGATTTAACTTCTAGAGGTCTTGTTTGCTAATATTTCCATTTACTTGGGAAAAATGTAAATTAGTGTGAAATCCATTATATGTTTCTTATCACATTTCAACTTATTGGTGAAGACACCTAATTGGAAGTTGGAACATAATATGATACCTAATTGAAACATAATACGATACCTAAGAAGATCTCCACTAACACACTTCAAAAGAATATTAAAATTTTGTTTATAAAGCTTAGTAAAATGATTGTGACTCAACATTTTTGCTCAATATGTTGAAATTGACAAAAATCATAATTTAGTCTAATACTTGTTCTTGATTGAACATGATATTGATTGGTTCAAGTGATTTGTTATTAATAAGTTCTAACTAATGTTTTTTGGTTCTTTATTTCTTAGGAGAACCTTTAGTCTTGGTTCCAACTTTTTTGTTAAAATTTTGAAAAAACCTCTAGTTCTAGAACTCAAAGATTTTGAAATATTTATTAAACCTTTTGGTCTAGTTCTAGACCTTGTTTTTCCACATTCCAACATTCCCAAATTTTGGTTTAAAAAAAATTAAATTGATTTGAGTCTAGTTGAAAGCCAAATCTAGTTCCACCTACCTAAAGCATCATCCAAAACTATTTTTTTTCTAATTATGTACCTACATAATACATCCACAAAAAAATATTGCCACCTATATCAACTTCATCCTTCCCTCCCCAACCCACTTTGTCCCCTCTCCCTCCCCGCCCCCCAAATCTTAAAACATGTTCCAAAAATAACAACTACATCCTAATGCCATTCCCCTACCCAACCTCCAAATTTATTCTTTAGAAAACTATATTCCTAATTGATTTTTTCACAAACTAACATGTCTATCTTTAACAATCATTTTTTTTGGTGCAATATTTTGTTCAAATGAAAATACTATGGTGACTTGCGAATCATATAAAGGAAATAAAATAAAATAAAATCCTCATGAATGTAGGGATTTCATTTAGGATTCATCCCTTTTGCATCAAATGATCATTGTCCATCACGACCTCCTATAAGCAACAAATCTGCCTAGGAACTTCACCCCTCCCCCCACATCTATTGGTTGGATACTTTCATCAAGGTTGTCTATTGGTTGTGATTTGCAAACATTCTTGGCCCTCCTATTTCATCTTGTAACTCTTCTTCTTCCTTCATGTTTTCTCAGCTAGGGGTATAGACCATTACAAAGGCATTCACCTTCACTCTATTGGTTATTATCACAATTACATTGATACCAAGTTTGCAATGGGGGAGCTTACAAATAAATCTTTCAGCCTTTTAGACATGGGCAAATCTTCAAGTTTATGGTCAAGTTTCATTGATCATTAATGGGTATTGGATTGGATTTTCTTGGAGTTTTATTAAAGAATAATTTGTTGTGTTGAAGATTTTTTTTTATAAAAAACATGGCAAGCATGCATGACATCGCTTAAGTTTGCTTGAATTTTGTTTTCCTTTGTATTCTTGTTTTGTTGCATGTGCATGGACAATGTAAAACATTGTTTCATTGAGTGGTGGGGAGATCCAAAGGTTTATGCATCAATTACTCCACAATTAGTGCCATGATCTAACATTATAGAATATCCAAGGTAGGTAGGTCAAGATTTTGCTTCAATCTACAATAAAGTAGGGTTTTCATTTTTCAATAAGGTTAGTTTGTATGTATATGCAATCTATTGTAGCCATCATTATGGGTTGTTGAAACTTTTACATTCCATCTTTGTGACAACATTGTTGAATTTTAGGGTAACAATTGTTGTAAGTTTTCAAGTTTGCAACTTTAGGTGTTTGTAGAACAACGGTGAAATAAAAAGTTGTGACAATGATATTCATATCCAAGGTTTAGGGTTATTAATTCTAATTTATTTATTTCTTAAAATTTGTGTCAAAAACATATTGTGGGCCTCAATAGTTCTAGCATCAATCCCTATATGTGTAGGGATTTTCTAAACTTGATTTCCAATAATCAACATTCGTCTCAACAATGGTAAGTTCAAGCTTTTTACAATTCCAAGTTTTCAAGAATTAGTAAGTTTAACCTCTATGTTTCATCTAGCATAGAAATAACTCTCACATATATGGTGACTTACATGTTTTCTAACTTTGATGTGAACATGTTGAAGGTCTAGAAAGAAGAGGTATTTGCTGCTAGTGCCATTGGACATTCCAACCTACTAAATTTTCCAACCATTCAATCCAACACATTAAAAGTTTTGTTTCCATTACTTGCAAATACTTGCTACCATTGTTTTGGATTGTTAATATGTGAATTAAAATAAGAAAACCTAGTTTTGCATTTTTTTTCAACACATCGAAACCTTTTAAGTTTTTAAGCTCCTAATTTACAAACCAAAAGCTATGGCAAATTTTTCTATATAAATTTGAATTCTTAAACATTACATTAAATACCTATTTGTCCTAGAGTGATGTTGAACAAAAGTGTAGACACCATCATCCATTGGTTTTCTCTATTCACATGGTAAGGTACATGGCATGCAAGAAGGACAAAACACTATGCCAAAACATGGTAAATAAGATTGGAAAGAAACCTAGTGATGTAATCTTAACCATCATATATGACTAGACATGACTACATGACTACGTAATCCAAACATTCAAATTGCATTTACCATGAATGATATGATTTAGTCATAAATGCCATTTACAACTACATCCCTTTTGATTGATTGCAATTATAATGGACATAGTCATGGAACCACACCCAACGGCCCACAATGTGCCATGTGACACCAAAAGTAATAAAATTAATTTTTTTTGCCCAATAGTGTGGTGCTACATGATAACTATAATTAGATGTGAGTCAAACAAGGCTGGCCTCTTAACCTAAATGATTTAGCTTAAGTTAAGTTGCTTAGCTTAAGAAGCTTAATTTAAGGAGCTTAGGGTACGTGAACAAAATTTTAAGCTTAAGGTTAGCCACATAGGCTATACACCTAGTAGCTTAGCCTAGGTTACCCTAAGTTTTTCTAGGCTAAACAAAAGGAATTTAAAATTATTTCAGCTAAACTAAGTTAAACCTAGATTAGGTTAAAATAAGCTAAATTAGGTTCAATTGGGCTAAACTTGAAAAATAAATTAAGTTAAGTTAAACACAACTATTTAAAATAAACTATTACAAATTTGGCTAAACTAGGCTATTTAAGTTAAACTTGGTTAAACTTGGTTAAACATGAATATATCCTTGGGGGAACACTAATAAAAAAAAGTAAAAAATATGTGAGTAAAAATATAGGGTGCAATATATTGGTTGTTGGATAAAAATTATAAGTTAATTAGTTATAAATAAGGTAAATTTTATTCAAATAATCAATTTAATTATAATATAGGGTATGTAATAATATCAAATAATGGATTATAATTAATATAGGGTGGCTTTAATATGTATATATTAAATAATTAAATAATAATAGGATGATAAAAAATAGGTTGGACAATTATTTAATACCCCCCCCTGAAAATGGTCGTTTGACACACATAAATCCCAAACTTTACACTAAGTGTCCCCCTTGGATAATATATTTGGCTACTTAAGTGAATTTTGACTAAACTAGGATAAAATATGCCACTTATGCTAAAATTGACTAAAACTGGTTAAACATGGTTAAACAAGGATAAAATAGGCTATTTAAGTTAAAATTGACTAAACATGGTTAAATTAGGATAAAATAAACTACTTAGATTAAACTTGATTAAATTAAGTTAAACAAAAATGCTTAAGCTAAGTTTGGCTAAAGTTGGTTTAAGTTGGTTAAACGAGGCTAAATTATATTAATTAAGTTAAATTGCGTTAAATTAGGCTGAATTAGAATAAAATTTTAAGATAAAATAAATTAAAAATAATCAAATTAAACTAGATGAAACTAGAATACATTAGGTTAAACTAAGTTACTCGAGCTAAACTAAATTAATTAAACTAGCTACTAAACTAGGTGGAAGTACACTAAATTAAATTAATTCACTACAAGGAAAAGGCCAATATGTGACCATCACATTTACAACTACTTGCAACTATTTGGTCTTTGCAACTAAATTTTTGTTATCTACGACTATTGTGACATCGTGCTGACATCAGTCAAATCATCTTCGACTAACTTGCGACTAGTTTGCGATTAATTGTATTTCCATCTATATATGGGTTGGATTTATCATCTATGGGTTGAATTTATCATCCAAGAGTAGCCATTTAAAGTCCCATTTAATCGTAAGCGAAATGGTGCTTAGTCATAGTTGGCATAGGTCTATATGTAAAATACCGTATGGTATGGTTTTTTAGTGAGAGTGTTATACAAAGGTGTAAAATACAAATTTGTGCATATTCATAATATTCATACCCTAAACCCTAAACCTCTCTGCTAGGGCTGATAAGTGCAGCAGTTGTCATTGTGGCAGGGATGTGGATGTTTGATGTGGGTCTTTGGAAACCTCCTGAAGAGGCAGCAGGTTGCTCCCATTGTGTAGATGTTGGGGCAGAAAGCCACAACAAAGTGCAGCAAGCTGATCAGAAAGTGCTTCAAGCAGAGCGGGCTAAACAGCAGTTCATGGCTTACGTTTTCCATAACATCAGAGGTGACATTGCTGAAGCCCCTAAATGTCAGATGATACTTGTGTCTTCGCTTGATTGTTAGTCTTTTCCATTTGTTTTTTTTTAATTGTTGTGCTCATGAAGATAGTTGTGACCAAATCTCATGTGTCTTATATCAGGCTGTAGTAGGCCTCCTCACGGATTTTGATTTCTTGCGCAATTCGTTTTCGTGATTTCTGCATACATAAGATTTGCTTTGGCGGATGTTTTTTTTCCCTGCAGGGTCGGAGGCTCGGGCACGGATCTTCGCAGCAAAGGCAGGGTAAGTCTCCTTGACAAATTATTTGTACATCGGTTCCCACTAATGCTTTGTGTTAAGCGGGCCGGAACTTGAACTGAAGATAAGAACTAGCATGTCAAACACGAGTTGCAGCAGATCTTTAGCTTCTTGCCTGATCAGCGGAGTCTCGCAATCAAGGTGGAATCACAGGCAGCTTACATATTCCTGCTCGGCTTTTTGTTTTATGCAGACCCTACCTGGACCTGTGACAGACGTCAAAACGCTTCCAAAGTGGAACTACGATGGTTCCAGCACTAACCAAGCTCCAGGAGCAGATAGTGAAGTGATTCTATAGTAAGCTTATGTACCTCTGCATGATCAGAACACTCCTCCCCGGAGCTTTGATTTCTACACTTGTTCATAGTCCATAGTACCTTAGATTATTCCTTCCCAACCTTTTCAGCATTTCCTGAAAGACTTTGTCCCAATTTAAGTAGCTCATGGATTGAGTACTATATCCAACTGCATCGTGCATGGCTGTACAGCAAAGTGGAGAGTTGTTTTGATGAAATTTCTCTCCTAAACAATATGTATCTTCTTCTTTTGGCTTAACTGTTGTGCAGTCCTCAAGCCATATTCAAGGATCCCTTCCGCAGGGGACACAACATCCTGGTAGGTATCCACATCTATAGTTCTTGCAACTTGAGTTTTAGAAACTAGTAGTTGGGAATGCTGGGGGAGAATTACTAACCCCATGAATTCTTTTGCAACTTGTGTTGCAATTCTCTGGGTTATCTGTGATGCATATACTCCTCAGGGTGTACCTATCCCAACCAACAAGAGAGCAGCTGCTGCTGAGGTCTTTGCCAAAAAGGAGGTTGCTGAGGAGGTACCCTGGTAAGTTCAATGTTATGATTTTGTTTGTCAAGGATTTGAGGATAGTAGACAGGAGTTTCTTGACCTTCCATAAACCCTTGCACCAAGCTCTAGGGTATTGAGATTGTTTGCAGAGTTATATTTGGTAGTTATCCTTGTCATGAGTGGAGACCCAATTGTCAGGAGAGAGCTGGCAATTGCCATGCTTGGCATTCATGAGAGCCTGCTCTTGTTGCAATCCACAGAAGAAGTTTTGTAGTCATGTTTGCTCTTGCATCCATGATTGATCTTTCTTTCATGTATCTCGACTCCACTACCCATCTACTTCAGCACTTTAGGACTATATCTATTTTGTACAGCAGGATCAATTGTGTAACCTCATGTCCAGCAATAGTTTTGTCAATGGAATGTCATCTGATAGAGCCAGAAAGTAAGGATTGCAGTATCCAAAAGAGGACCAATGTGATCCTCTTATGTGATTTTTCTTAGAAACCTGCATCTCTAGAGCCTTTGCTTCCGCAGGGGTGTTCAACAGTGCTGTTTGCTGCAATTATTATTAACTTTGTGAGGTGGTCATTCCAAGCAGGTGTATGAACCTTTTTTTGCAGACTTTGGACCATTGAACCTTGCCTGCACTTATCGATTCTGTTGGAAACTTCATGGACTTCTTAAGGTAAGCTTTCTCGAAGATCTTTGACTGTTTTCTATGTTACAATTATGTCAACATCAGCCTTAGCTTATCAAGGCACACTCATTAATGCAAAGGGAACCTCTGAAGCTTAAAATGCAGATCAAAACTATATAACTCTGTCAGGGAAGCTACTGTGGATATCTTGTAGCAACTACGAAGTTACTGGAATCTGAAATTACAACTTAATATTTTTTCATCACCTGAGATGAAGTGGGTCCTGACTTGTTTCAATGGGGTCAGGAAGTAGATGAGCAGAACCAATGTGTAATTCTTTTGGTGCAGTGCTGAGCCGAAGAAAAAATCAAATGCTGCAGTTCTGGTATGTGATGCCTCTAGCTCGGTGTCTCTTCATAAACTCCCCTAAAATCCTTTCTACATCCTCAAATAACTTTGAGTTCTTATGCCCTCTCCTACATGATATGTCCATGTTTTATGTGCTAGAAATGGCACTATATCCGTAGAGAGCAAAGGTATGGATTGAGAAGGTCATGGAAGACAATTTAGGTATGTGGTGCATAAGCTTTTATTGGTTGCAGGTTGGAGCTTACCTGGTGCTATTTGGTGGAGTTGAAGCCGAAGCAGCATATAAAACATTATCTAGGTTCCAGCCATTTATGCCAATTCGGGATCCCACTTGTGGGATTTCCACATACCACCTTAGTGTATATGACTGCATCCAGGTACCATGTTTTTCCTTGTAACTTGCTTTAATGTGCATCTATGCTGGTGCCAGTAGTGGGCAAATGAGGCACATGCCCACTTATTCAAAGGATACAGACTTGAGGCCAAAGGAGGGGTTTATACTGTGCATTCCTGCACTGGAGCTTGAAGGTCCTGAACCTGAATTGCTCACATGTGTGGGGGCAATTGTCACATTATTGTACTGACCTACTATACCTGAATCCTTATACAAATTATGCTGCTGCTTTTTGTGTGGTCAGGCAATATCCAAAGCTCAGAAGCTAGATTGGATTGACTTCAACAATTTCCGTCTTGATGAGTATGAGT
>Ga0209611_10004110_pt1 | contig 25004 bp, 17 predicted proteins | sample S1TSphgellanicum_3_FD_187693 | JGI IMG/M metagenome (GOLD analysis project Ga0209611, IMG submission 187693) | Host-associated microbial communities from peat moss isolated from Minnesota, USA - S1T2_Fc - Sphagnum magellanicum MG (SPAdes) (version 2) | ecosystem: Host-associated > Plants > Peat...
CCCCCCCTTTTCCCTCTTCCCTCCTATGTGAGAAAAATACTACAATGCAATCATCATATGTGCACTCAACAATAGTTGACAAAGATAAATTAAGATTGATGTTATCAAGTTTGAAAGTTCATGGGGCACATACCTTGTAGTGATTGATATCCATCATGATGGTCAATATTGATGTAAAATTTGTACACAAGAACATAAGGTCATTTATGGGTTCCATCCATTTTAATGAAGTTGATCCATGCAAAAAAAAATTCATCCATTTAATTATATGTGATGGTAATTTTTTCCCCATAATGTTTCATACAAGCAATCATAAACATTGTACTATTATTCTTTTTTAATTCTAAGTTTTCATTTATTATTTCAATTCTCTCCTTGGTTTCGCCCTCCCACATGTTTTGAAGGTTCCAATAGATTAATTGGCTTCAATAGACATATATGTCATGCCATGAAGGTTGTTGAAAATCATATTAGACTTTGACATTGTTGATTTTTCCATGCACTTGTCTTTAGTTGAAAACATGCCCCCCCCCCTCCCACTTCCTTTCCCCAGGGGGGACACTAAAAAAAAAGTAGAAAATATGTGAGTAAAAATATAAGGTACAACATATTAGTTGTTGGGTAAAAAGTATAAGTTAATTAGTTAAAAAATAAGGTACATTTTATTCAAATAATCAATTTAATGTAGGGTATGTAATAATCTAAAATAATGGATTATAATTAATATAGGGTGGTTTTAATATGTATATGTTAAAAAATTAGATAATAATAAGGTGATAAAAAATAGGTTGGACAATTATCTAATACCCCCCTAAAAATGGTCGTTTGATGCACATAAATCCCAAACTTTGGACTAAGTGTCCCCTTAGGCTCCTTTCCCCTTGAAATTAAAACAATTGTTTTTGTATTCCAAACAATAAAATGCATACACATAAACATAATGTTCAATTAAAAAATGGTCTATATATGATAAGTATGGAAAACATTAAACAAACTTTGATAATGACTATTGTTGATGAAACATCCTAAAACAAGAAAACATTATCTAGGGATTGACATTCATCACAATTCATCACAATGCAAGTTGCTTTTGAATTACCATGTCATCTATGATTAAATATGAAAATTCCCAAGGTAGAATAGGTGATAACTTTCCTTTAGAATTTTCAATAATTCATTAAGTTTTTCTTTGTCCAATTGTAACCATCTTTGCCATAGCAATTAAAGTGTGATGTGCATTGACCTCCAATCATGCAAATAAAAGGAACTTGACACAACTAGTCTTAAACATAACACCCACAAAGTAGTTCCATGATGGAAAAATGTAGCCTTGGAATTGTGGAAGTTATGTTGCCAAAACTTATTGTTGTTTAACAATGGGCCACTGAATCTTGTAAACAATGGCAAAATTTATGCAAGATGCAATAAATATGTCATCATCATTTATTGCATTTTTTTTTCAATTCCACATGAAGGCATCATACTTAATCACATAATCATGTTTTAAAAACTAGATGAAACTAAATAAATGTTGTTCCGGGCCCAACTTGGATGGTCACCCAAAAGTGCAATGTGGCTCCCTTGTGGACCTTGCATGACTAATAATGGTTGGGACCACAAGTTGCACCAATTTTTCAAATTCTCCCAAATTGAAATTAGTGAGAGATTTAAACAAACTTGGTGTGGCCTACATGGTTGTTAGGATGTATTGCACACCTACTTTGAGGTTGACCAATTGTCCATTTTCTTCATCCAACTTTGCTAATGTGAAATACTCCCACGTGTTGAGACAAGCGATTGTTGCTTGTATTGTAATTTGATCATTTGCTGCAATTTCCTTCAAAACAACTCTTTGTCGTTATGGGAGGAACTCGAATCAAGATGTGGTAAAATAAACTCCATACATGGCAAGTGGAATGAACCCTCAAAAAGAAAATTAAAATGGGGATCCAAGAAACCCTAAAAAAAATTCAAATCACTTGACATTCCCAAATAAAATGGAAAATTTGAAACTTTTAAGTGAAATGAAATTGAAAAAAGAGGGGCAAAAATGGGATCCCTCGATCCCATTTATATGAAATCAAAAGCATTAAATGAAAAGTTGTTGCAACCCCATGAACCCTAAACTATAAACTCCCCCCCTCCACTTATTTGGACCCCTAGAACCACCCCCCTCCCCCTCTCCAACAATAATAAAAAATAAAATCATGACCCTTTAAACCCCTAGTCTGCCAATCCTTTAAGAAAGAAAAAACCCCACCCAAATCCCTTGACCCACTTTTAAAAGCCCAAAAATGCCTCCCCCATCACTCTCCCTTCCCCTCCCTAATCCAAAAGTTGAAATTGTTGACTTCTTAAATCGTCCACCTATTTTAAGCCAATCAAAGGCGCCCATGTGGTTAACCCTTTTTCACCCCTTCTTTTTCCAAAATCCCCCATAGGTGGCAAACACTAAATAAGCACAATGAATTAAATATGGCATTAGGCTTGACATAATTATATGTACAGTACAATATAATGCCCAACAAGAAAAAAAAAAAAAAGATTTTTTTATACTATACTTACACAATGGGGAATAGTTTAAATACTTATATATATATTATTTTCAAAGGAAAAAAACTAATGCAGTGGTTAGAATCCTCCTTATAGCCCAAAGGTCTTGGGTTTGAACCTTTTCTTGAATTACCTTTCTCATCTAGGAACAAAATGCATGTAAACAAATTCTTGAAGTAAAAAAAGGTTTAAGTTGCTCCTCGGGGAACACCCATGTTCCCAAAGGAGCAAGGCTTAAGTTGTTTTGAAAAGCAATCATGTTTTTGAAGGATAAATAATTCTTTCAATCTGAGAACATGATTGTTCCCTGAGAAAAAAAAGTTTAAGTTCCTTCCTAGGGCAATTTAAGTTCTTTCTCCCCCAGGACATGATTGTTTTTCGGGGAAAAGCCAACTTTTCCGGGGGACAATGAACTTCCTCTGGGAAAGGCCCAAGTTCTTTAGGAAAACATATGTTTTGAATATTTTAGTAATCATAGTCATCTCATACTTATTTTTATATAGGCTTGCGACTTGTCATTGGAAAGGTCTTGAGGAAAGTTACAACTTTGTACTTGGAAGCATTTCAATCAAAATTCACATGTAAAAGTTATGTTCACACAAAGTTTCAGAGACATTTGCTCTTCAAGGGAATATGGTTGTTCCTTGGGGGAACATTGTTTAAGTTGTTCCCCTGGGGAGCAACCATGTTCCCTCAGGGAGTAAATGTGTTCGAAACTTTGTGGGAACATAACTTTTGCATGTGAATTCTAAATGAAATACTTCAAAGTTGTAATTTTCCTCGAGACCTTTCCAATGATAGATTGTAAGCCTATATAAAAACAAATATTAGATGATGATGATTGTTAAAAGATTTGGAACATATGTTTCCTTAGGGAACTTGGGCTTCTCCCCAAGGGAAGTTCATTGTTCCCTGGGGAAGTTGGTTTTTCCTCGAGGGACAATCATGTCCCTGGGGAGAAAGAACTTAAGTTGCCTCGAGGAGCAACTTAAATTTTTTTTCCTTGAAGAGTAATCATGTCTCTGGGGAGAAGGAACTTAAGTTGCCTTGGGGAGCAACCATGTTCCTTGGGGAACAAATGTGTTCAAAATTTTGTTTGATCATAATTTTTGCATATGAATTTTGATTAAAATGTTTCCAATTACAAAGTTGTATATTTCCTTTAGACATTTCCAATGATAGGTTGCAAACTTATAACAAACAAAAAAGAAACGTGATTGCATAAAAATTCGAAATATATGTTTTTCCAAGGAACTTGGGCCTTTTCTTGAGGAAAGTTCATTGTCCTCCAGGGAAGTTGGTTTTTCCTTAAGGAGAAGGAGTTTAAATTGCCCCATGGAGTAGTTTAAACCTTTTTTTTCCCTAGGGAACAATCATGTTTGTTGGGGAGAAGGAGCTTAAGCTGCTTTAGGGAACAAATGTGTTTGAAATTTTCTTTGATTGTAACTTTTACATTACAATTGAAGTATTTTGACTTACAAAGTTGTAGCTCTCTTCAAAACCTTTCCAATGATAGGTCGCCATAATATATAAAAACAAAAATGAAATGACTATGATTGCAAAAAGATTCAAAACATATGTTTCCTTAGGGAACTTAGGCTTTTTCCTAAGGAAAGTACATTGTTCCTCAGGGAAGGTGCCCTTCTCCTCAGGGAGTTTGGGCCTTTCCCCAAGGAAAATTCATTGTTCCCTAGGGAGTTGTATTTTCACCAGGGAACTATTTTTATACCATGGGGAACTTGCTTGGGACTAACATTTAATTTTTTTTTGCTCAGGGAAATTACTTCTTAAGGGCAATTAACTTTAAAAAACTATTTACATGTTCTATGAATTTATTCATTCATTTTGTTTGTTGGGAAAAACAATTGGGAAAATGATTGACCCTTGGACCTTTCGGTTCAAGGGAGGATTCTAATTAGTACATTGCATGTTTTTTCTTTGAAACTATTATGTAGTTTAGATGTTTACAACATTAATCATTATGCAAGTACAATTTAAAAAATTGATTTTTTTTTTCATGTTGGGCATTGTATTGTAGATGTGTTGAACCTAGTGCCACATTTAATTTGTTGCATTTGTTTAGTGCTTGTGCCCATAGTCAGGGTGACTTTAGAGACCACTCAAACTTAGGGCGAAAAAATTAATAAGGTGTGAGACACCCTGTGAAACTCCCATGGATTTTTCTATTTAGTGGATCTTGTGTTCAATTTGTGAAATTGGGATAACAAGCAATAAGGCGCGAGGATACAAATAGGCAGTCATAGTGGGCCTCAACATAGCACCACTTCAAGAATAATTCTAATGTCTACAAATGTCTCACCAATTAATGCTATCATAATATCTTGGCCATTTCAACACATGTTTGTCGAATAATAAACTTATTTTAAAAACTCATTTCAACAAATGAAATATTCCTAAATATTCACTTATTTTTCTTCACAACATTTTTTGATTTGGAAGAAATAGTTTTTTTGAAAATTTCAAAATTTCTGAAAATAATATAATTAGTGTTGAATGGGCCAAGGTACTAGGGTATATCTTTTTGGAAACGCTCACCAGCCAGGCTGGATAAAAAAACTGAAGCAAGGCGTGTCTCTTCAGTTTCAATGCAGTAAAAAAAAAAATCTTTTTGCATGCTAGAAATTAGAGTATTTGAGATATACTCCAGAGAAAGGCAAGGATAAGAAGGAATCAAGTGTCACGATCTGTCCTTTGCCCTTTTGGCCTGTACTGATCCTTAGCCTGGGGCCAGTACAAAGGAATAAAAACTTGCTGTATGTGTCTTCACTTGTATCGGCATAGGGCTAGAGGCTAGGAGCAGCATATTTTTCCACTGCTATTTTGGTTTTCATTTAATTGAAAACAACGTTAATTAAATTCGCTTTTAATTCATAAGGATGCGATCTTTTGAGACTTAAATTTTCGAGCTGGTTCAAGAGATAGTTTCAGAAAACTTACATCAGGCTCTTCGTATTGTGGAAATATAGTTATTACAAAAAACCAGCACTTAAAAAATGTGGTGTATGGTATTGTAACACCAAGAGGTGTTAGTTGCACATGTGGGTATGTGCATAATCATAAGTGTTAACCATCATCATATAGTTATAAATAAAAGTTTCTTAACAATATATGAGGATTTCCTCATAGACTATGCACATTGGAATCTTTGAAATACCACAGGATTTATGTTGAAGGAATTCATCCAAGGTTAAGAGGTGATTGTTTTTCAAATGGAGATGAGTTGTTAATCTACTTATGGTTTTTTAACATACTAAGCACAAATGAATCAATTAGGTTGACTCATATGTTCCAAATGTGTTAAGTTATAAGGTGAAGTTGTCAAAGTGATATAAAGTCACATTCATCACGTGGATGGACATTTCGAAAAATTACTTGCTGACCTTATTTGATGTGATTAAAAATGATATCTTGATGAGGAATGATGAATAATAAAATTTAAATGTGCATTGGGCATATTTGAAGAATAGAACAAATCATCCATTTCCTTCAAGTATTTAAAGAGGTTATGCAAGCACCAATTTTTAATTTCTTCATTCAGATTTGGGTGAAAATATGGTAAGTAGAACAAGAAAATGGTATTTCAAAACTCAGTTTTAAAATGAAATAAATTTGAAAATAAACATAAGAAAGTACTTATTCAAAAAAAAAAATCCTTATGAAAACATTGCTGACTCAATTTGTGTAAAATGGATGGATATTTTTTATAAACAAAAGATGTTAAACAAATTGATACCATGCTCAAAAGTAAAATCTTCAATAAATTGAAATGTGGGATTTACATTGTAAATTTTTTTCTTGAAAAACAACATGCCTTATAATACCTTTTTAAAATAAGAATAAGGGTGATCATTATGTGTTAAAACTTGACATTACCTGAGGCAAAAAAAAAAGGGGTATTATTTGGGGGCTATTATTTAATGGAAATTTAGTTGAAAATTCCACCTTATGTTCTAGTTCGAAATTTTTTGTGAAATGAAAAAGATGGATCATTATTTTTTTGTACAAAGATTTTGGAACTTGGCATTAAATAGCCAAAACTAGTAGTTCACATGAACGAAGACAAAGTTGAGATGTAAGAGAAAAATCCTATAAGATGATATCTAGCAATTGAAATTCTAAGTTACTTCATTTTGAGGAGTGTTGACTTCTAAGTTGCTTCATTTGAGGAACCAAAAATGACTTTGACAGAGGGACAGTTATCAAACTATTTATCAATTGTGATGACAGTAATATAATACTTGTGGAAAATATATTTGCTAAACTTTTCCTCAAGATTATGATGCAAAGTCAAGAGGACGCTTTATGCATGAGGGTTTTTCTGAACCCTTTTGCAGCGATATAGGTCTACATGAATCAAATAGCAGTTAATGCCTAAATAACCTTGTTTACTTTGAATATTGGATATAATATAACAGGTACACATTCAAAATTCGGAAATATATCCAAAAGAGAATTAGGTTTGGATGTGTTGTCAATACATTGCACATATAGAATTTCCCCATACCAATGAAAGAAGAAAAATAAATTAGATGCACTCAAGGAGGTAGTATCGTTTCAAGACATCATAGAGAATCAAAAAATATCAAATTGCTTGTCTTTGGAAGAAATGTCAAGTAACCAACAAATTAATTAGATGAAGATTCCTCTGAAAAGGTTTGACAAGATTTTTGGGAATCTAGGTGAAGTTAAATAGTATTCTACTATGAGAATATAATCTAACTATAAAATATGCAAGCCATGGTCTCATTAAGTATGCAAAGTCAATCCTTGTAATTTTCCAGATTACTGGTAGGTGAAAAAGGTCATTTTATCCAACAACTATTGATTTAAATTATTTTAATATAAACGTCTAAAGACCATGAAGAATATTGTTTGAACCTTATACATTCAAACTAAAATGAAAAGGGTTCTAAATTGTGCTGTAATAGTTGTTTCATTGCCACAACAATTGATCCCACAGATGGTTTGAAAGCTTTTGTATTTTGTACTACTACAACACTAATTTGCTCCCACACTCAACGATGAAAAAGGGATGTTGTCAACAGAATTACCTTGATTTTGTTCACATGATTATCAAGATAATTATCTAGACAATATCATTGAATGAATGGGCTTCCCAAACCTTGCTAAACAACCATAATTAGAATTCTGAGATGTTGAGCAAATATTTGAAAATTTATGCTAGGTGTGAAACTAGATTAAATAGGGAGTTCATACAAATGAATTAAATCAACAAACCTTAAAAACTTGGAATAAGAATTTGAGTTCAATATGCCAAACATGACATTGTCTGATTGTAATTCAATATCAGTTTTTAAAGATGAATTTGATTGAATTATTTCATTGGATGAAGAGCAAGACACATTGACACAATATGAAAAGAGAAGATTATAATCCACTTTCACACTAAGATACGTTGTCAAATGTACTTATTATCGGATTCTCTCCTTTTGGCCCTACATAAGGTTATGAAAGTTCAAAACTTGGGCAAAGGTTATGGGATAGGGTGTGTTGCTATAGGGAGCGTCTTTTGTAACACATTGGGAACTTTGAGAAAATGTTAACGATGCATTGGGAACCTGGTGGGAACACATTGAAAACTTGATGTGAACTTGGTGAAACACACTGAGAACATCAAAATCCAAAAATATTACCGCCCGCCCCTCTCCGCAAAGGAAAAAAAAACTTGACCTCTTGCAGACTGCATCACATCATTGCTTAGATCTCATCTTATTGTCTAATGAGACCCATGAGGGTGTAACAATACATTGCCTTTGTGCGCCTGATTACAAATCTTCTTGCCAGATTTTTGTTGACGATCTGGATTTGTCAGTCCTTTGGTAACACCCGTCTAGAGACTACCGTATCGCACCTGCATGCCAATTTGTCGAACTGGTGTAGGTTGCATATGAACTGTTCGACCTCAAATGACGTTTCACGTTCGCAACCATACGTCACTGTTGGAATAATATGGCTTTTTCTACTGCGGTACAGGTGCCTGCAGCTACGGCTTTGCCGATTCCATCGGTTGGATGTGCAACTAGGCATCCAGATTTACCCATACCTGCAGGCGGTAGCGCAAAAAAACGAACGCCCTGGTTGCTACTTTATAGATTGGATCTGAGAGGTGCGCTGCTTCTTCATGAGAGCATACAAGCTGAGCTCACAATAAAGCGTCTTTTGTATGCAGGGTTTGCTTGAGTGGGTACAAGATTGACAGGTGAATCATGGAGTGACAAGGTTAAGATCATCTGTGATTTGTGGTCTGCATCCGTGGACAAACAAATGGAAGTCTGGACAGCCAAATTGATTTTGATTGCAGTACTGCTGGAAGCTCTAGCTTGCAGTCTCTCCACTGTTCCAGGCGTGTTGGCTCAAGGTTTGTGGCCCGTTCATACAAACCGTCTCTGATTTGTGCACCCTTTTGCAGTATGAACTATGTACCGTTCGTGTTCCACTTTTGAAAATTAGCTAGCTCTCAATTCCCTCGTATGCCCACGTTTCTTTGAATATGAAATACAAAACTGAATTTCCTAGCAAAATCCGATGCAACTTGAAGAAAAGCTTGAACTAGTGTTCAAAGAGTTTGGATTTCTTTGTGATGACGTGAATCAACGTTATCTCCTAGTATTTTGACGAAGTAGCAATTCTAGGTCTTGGAGCTCTGCCCAGAGGTTGATATTTGAGGCCACGCATCCTACCTTTCTTTAACAAAAAACATCTATAACTAACACATCAACCAAACAAGGTGCGAATCAAGTAAGCAAACTCGTTGGCAATTGGCTTCACAAGATGTCCGGTACATAACCAAAGAGTCATAGGTCTTGTCCAGCTCTGTTTTCTCAAACGTCTATTAGGGTTCGCCACTTCAGTTTTCAGCACACGAGTGGCTTCAAGATATAATTCACCAGGAGTTGACTTCGTTTTTTTCGTGTTGACATGCAGTATCCATCTTTGTCGACTGTGGTTCAAACGCCAGCTATGTAGACAAAGTCACAAATATTTCATGGGTCCCTGATGCTGCATATATAACATCTGGTGTAAACGGACACGTTCCTAGTGCCCAAACGAATTATCCAAGCTTTTCTGAATTCACAACTGTGAGATACTTTCCTGATTCTCGAGCCAAAAATTGTTACAGCTTTCCAGTATCGCCAAAACAGACGTATTTAATCAGAGGGACATTCTTTTATGGTTCTTATGACAATGCCACCACACTCCCTAGCTTTCAGATGGGTATAGATGGGAATATTGTCGCCAACGTTACCTTTGACGATGCTTATACATTTGAGTATCATGAGTTTAGTTATCCATCTCAGTTGAATAATAACATCATGTTTCTATGCCTATTACGAGACTCCTCTTATTCAGTTCCGTTTATTTCTGCAATATCTTTATCACATTTGCTAAATTATTATGACTATGAATATTCTTCTCTTGTCTTCTTCGAAACAAAATACAGGTTCAACTTCGGTGGAAATGGAATCGTCAGGTATGTTAGCCAAATTATGTTGATTCCAAAGTTGCCCTTGTGTTCTTCATGTACCGGATTAAGTTGTTATAACTTCGTGAGGTGGGGTTAAGTTACTTCTCTAGGAGTTCTCAACCAATACCATCGAATAATCACAACACTTGGAAATCGCATAGAATAACAATAATCACTAACGGGGCCAGAAAAATATACTTCCTGATTAATGTAAATAAATTACCTCTAGTTTGTTGAAGCTTCAGACACTTACGAATTGGTACTTTGTAGAAATGTTGAAGCTTCAGGTATTAATGATCACTATACGAAACATGCATATTGCATTTATGTTGGCATAGTCCCACTGGCTCTGAACCCTTTGGGGAATGATTCCCTTGACCTATGGTTGACTTGCATACAAATAATTGTAGTTTGCTTATCATTTTATATTAATAACATTTTTGGTTATTGTAGATCTCCTGATGATGATTACGATCGATATTGGTTTCCCCTACAAGGTTCGAATTCAACATTTCTACAAAGTACCAATTCAGGGCTACAAATTCTAATGACTAACCACTCAGTGCTGACTCTTAACGGATATGACTACCCCCCTGAAGAAGTCATGCGTACTGCCCTGACCGACACAAGTGGCAACATGACAATCTCCTTCCCAGACACCAGCAGTTATGAAGCGTATTTGTCATTATACTTTGCTGAATTGGATCCAACTGCAAATACTACTTCACGAATATATTATGTAAATATACCCACTTGTGGGACCCTGTTAACAAATCGAGTCCTCATCGATGCAAAATTTAATACTAGTGAGCTTAGTTGCAATCACATTGGGTATACCGATGGATGGGATATTCAACTCTATCAAGACCCAATTACTCCCAGTCCTCTGGGTCCCTTGGTGAATGCCTTGGAACTTTGGGAAATCAGAGTAGACCAGATCGCTACACTGACAAACCCTCAGGACGGTGAGTTAATCATTTAGCTTTGAATTCTGGTTTTCGAGACATTCCACACGAAAGGAATCATTTTCGCATCTCAAGTTGGCATGCTAGAAAGAGTTATCATAGTGCTACTTCCAAGAAATTTAGTGTTGGATCTTTTAACACAACTTCTATTCTGTTCGACATTGCCCCTCAAAAACATCTCAAGCCTGACCTTGTTGATCTAACAAAAGTCTTCAAATGCATCATACCAGCTGATGAATAGAACAATAGTTTTCCATTATGAATGACATTACATTTCCAAAGCAAGGATCAGCTACATTCCAAAATATCTGAAGCTTAATCTACCAAATTATAGGCTCGAAGTATTGTTGCAGGTTATGACAACTAACGGAAATTAATCTAGGATGTGCATGCAGCACTTGCTATTGAGGAGATAAAGTCAAGTTACAACCTTACCGATTGGACTGGTGATCCCTGTGTTCCAATTCCGCATGCTTGGGTTACCTGCAGCTTTGGCAGCAATTCCGGCCCTTCAATTACAGAAGTGTGAGTAATTTTCATGTTCAACTATATAACTATTTTATAGACTCTGTATAAGATCCTTAATGATGCATCTAACTTTCATTCACAATATTTGTGTCAGGCCATAATCTTTCTTCATTTAAATATGGAAATAGTTTCAGGGGTCATTATTAAATTTTACATTCATCAAACCTAGTTTAGGTTGGACAATTATAGAGTCTCAGAGTATTTCATCTTACCAAATTTTAACTTGAAATTTATTTAGCCCATTGCCAAGGAAAGAGGCATGGAAAGATATTTTCTTGAATTTTTGTTTAATTTCTTTTTTCAACACCATAATCACAAACAAGTTTTCAATACCTTCCTCATCAATTTGCATTTGAATTAAACTTAATTGAATATTAATCTAATTATTGAGTTGAATTTAGTTCAATTGAAATTCAACTTTAATTCAACTAAATTAAATTTTAATTCAATTGAAAATGCAAGCAATGTCATTCAATATTTTCATTCAAATGCAATTTAATTTTCACAAGATCACTTCATTTTTTCATCAATTAATTAGTTTATTGTCACTAGTAGTGCATAGCAATGTGGACCCCCAAGTTTGACTGTGAAATATCCCAAAATGGGGCGCTAAGCTTAGTTTTGCCAAAACTAGGTACTAAATGAGAAGTCAGGCTGAAAACAATACAAGAGGAAAAACCTAGGGGACAAAACTAGTTCCTCTCTAAATTCGTCTGTAGGGAAGTTTCACCCCAAGTTTTGAATTTGTGTCACCTGCCCTTTGACTAGCTCATATTTTTTATGGAACCAAGCCTTGTTAGAATGAGATCATGCAAATCTTCTAAATTGATACCTTGTTTCATGAAATGGTACCAAGTTTTGTCCACTTTCTAGCTACACCCAAATTGAGAATGATGCAGGGGTTTGAGGGTTGAATCGAATTGGGACTTTACAGAATGAATAATGATCAAAATTGTGAAAGGAAGTTTTGAGAACTTCCAATAACTCATTAAAAGTAAGTCATTAAAGACTTTACATTAACCCTAAACTTATTTATCCCATAATTTAGCTACCTAACACTTGCAGATCATAAGTGGTAAATATTGTTTCACCCTTGTCTAGGGCCATGGTGGCTTTCTGAGACAATATAGCTTCTTTGCATCTTAAGATGTTGACCCAGCTCAAGTCCCTTGCCTCAGAGATATGAGCTTGTTTCAGTAATACTATCCTACTAATGACCAGCTTGCCACCAATGATAGTATAAATTTTGAAATAGTAATGTAACCTAAGGACCTACAATGTTTCCTAGGGATCTGAAATACTATGCAAAACACTTAGGAACTTAGGGGTTTTTTCTCACCTATGACATTTGGTCACTTTTAGTGTTTCATAGATTGTAGCAACATTTACTAACCTACATAGGAACTGTTGATTAACCTTGGTTAATCCTTGATTCTAATCATTTCTTTTTCAAGAATACATATCTTGGTGTTGGTTTGAGTTTCACACATAATTAGAGTTTGGAACCCAATTCCCAGTTTGGAATATATATTATTCCAGTTTTGAAAATCAAACTTGATTTCAATACAATTCTTGCTAATTAAAATTGATGACTCTAACATGCCAAACAAAGTACCCACCCGACACTAGAAATAACCTTCCTGCATTTGTTGGTACACTAAATACATGTACAAAATTATCACAAAGACTAGCTGTAATCATATTTCATGTCTCATGTTTTGTATGATCTTTTGTTACTTTTATGAATTTCAATTAGTCCTTAATATTTATCCATGAGCATTTCACATTTAGGCAAGATTTTTTATATCATTCATCTAACTTTTCTGATTGGGGCCTCATGTTGTGATGTTTGACAGGAATCTTGCTCAATACAATTTAAGTGGGCCCATTTCTCCCAGCTTTAACAGTTTTCTGAACCTCACCAAGTTGTGAGTAACTTTCATAAGCTATTCTATTATCTTAGAGTTGGTACTAAATAGCAATGAACTTGTGGGATTTTGATAGCAATCAATTTTTTCTAGATTCTACCATCTTTATTCACAAGATTTTTTTTTTGAGTTCCTTTGATACATTTCTAAAAACTAATTAAAGATGCCCTCTAAGAAACCAATGAATGCACAAATCCCCTATAAGATCTTACTCAAGAGGATAATGAACTGAATTTTTCAAATATCTATGCCCTTTATGATTCATTTGAGAAATGATTTTCTCAGCTTACCCCAATGGGGTAAAGTTAAGTATTTCTTGTTCTTGAGTTTTTTTAAGCATCACCAAGGTGATTATCAAAACTTTCCCTTTGAAACCTTTGGAAAAGGGACTAAATATAATACAATTCTCATTTACATAAAGGAAAGTGTGCTTGATTAGTTGGTTAACATGAATGGAAATCTTGTATTGGATACTAAAGTGATGCTTGAGATTCAATCCTTTTGATAACTTGAAAATGGAAACAATTTTTTTTCCTTTCTAACAAATCCTTAGTGGTCCCAATTTTCCCTCTAAGCACATAAATAATTAAGCATGATGCAAATTATGGTGCAAATCATGTCTTTAAAGATAGGGGATTTGCCCCCATAAGGGTGAGAAGCTTGTAAATCTTTGTTCAAATTTATCAAAACATGCATTATGTAACAATTACATGCATATGGTCTTTCATTAAACCCAAAAATGCTGGTCTTGTGGTTTGAGTGTAGATGATAGTTTACATATTCACATGATCTTAAATTACCAGCATCAGCTTTTAATTTCAGACCCTTGATCCAGGGATAACTACTCCAACACACATTCAATTCATAATTTAACAACTGATTGGCCATGATGGTAGAGAAAATGGTTGTTATGAACATATAGGAGTCTATACTATTCATTTTTATTTTTTCATTATAAATACTGTAATTTTAATAGTTTCATGTTGATTAATTTTTTAATCACGACCAATGTGTTTTCATTTGTTGTGCAGAGAATTGCAAAATAATGCACTGAATGGTTTGCTACCTCTACTGACAAAGTTGACGAGGTTAAGAATGTTGTGAGTACACGCATCTACCTTATGTAACTTATGTGGGATACTTTCATTTTTAGATCCACTAATCAGATGTGAAGTCAAAGACCATAATTCACCACCAATAGGCACTAACATTTTGTCCGATATACATTAAATCCTTAAACCCTAAATGTTAATTTCTTTATTCATTGTCCAGTAACCTCATTAATACTTGTAGACAGTAAGTAGTAAATCCTTTTTCTGCTATTACAACCTGAATCTCTTAGGATCTGTTTAGTATATAGTAGAGAAATCCATAAACTCATCATGTCTTCACCTTATCTTTAGACCTCCTTTCAACCTCAAACCCCTCTTTCAATGGTTTCTGCAAAGTAAGGAAAATTTTATTAAATATGGGTATGAAATGTTAAAACTCAACATTTAATGCACAAGGTTTGATAATAATTATAGTAATTATATAGGTAGGAGCATATGAAAATATATGTAGCAGTATTGGAAGCACTCAAAAAAAAGAATGATAGGATGAAATTCAATTATCACCAAAATTGATGGTTTTAAAATTTCACCCGCTAACATTTTTTTTTTGAAATTTTTATAAATGTCACTCCTGTTTATGATCAAACTCAAGGTTCTGAATTTTCAGTGTTGTCTTTTTCTTAGTTTAAGAATATCTCTATCATGTTCTTATATTTTTGTTTTGATAGTTAGAATATGCATTGATTTTGGTGTGACCTTTTTTTCTCTGATTTTGAAAAGATATTGGGGAACATTGTTGTGGTTTGATCTACAATAGGCAATTGCAATATAATTCTCTATCTGGGGAACTTCCACAATGGTTGGTTCAACTACCACATCTATCAGAGTTGTGAGTACTCTATTTTCAAAAAAATTGTTTGTGTGATATTTTGATTTTTTTAATCAAGTTACAAGATCAAACACATAGTAATTCATGACTGAACATTCAAGATAAGACTTTGAAGTTTGGTAGTAATTTTAAAATATTCACATGTTTCTTTTCTCATTTTCATATTAGCCACAATCATGTAATTGCACAAGCCAAAGATATAAGTATATCATGCCATAATTTGAATTATTTTACGTTTGGATGAAGAAGTGCATCAAAGTTGAAAGGCTTCAAACAAATTATGACATTGGACTTTCTACAATGTGGAATAGGTTTGTCCAGTATAACAATTTTAGTGGCACCATTCCCCAAGGTTTCACTCCCAACAATGCCACTTGGACTTTCATGTAAGTAAAAATCAAAGATCCAAATATTTGGCACCACCTTTTCATAAACATTTCTCATGCTTATGAAAATAAATTCTTTTGAAACTTATGAATTTGTTTCCATTGTTTTTGGTGACCAAGAAAAAGAATGGTTGCAATTTACCAAATTTGACAAGTGTGTGTTTGTGAAAACCTTGAAGGTATACTCCAGGAAACCCATTCTTGGGGTCACCAATATCCAAATCTACAAATATTGGAATCATAATTGGTCCTATAATAGGTGGCAGCTTAGCACTTGTTATCATCATTTGTGTTATTGTTTGCTTTCAACGTCAAAAAAAGCATGGCAAACCCACCAAAACAAATGGACATTTGCAAATGATGAAATCTTCTCTTCCAGGTAAGTGATGAAACATTTTTGTAGTCATCATGTGTATTGTAATTATTTATTTATTTATGGGTCAAAGCATTGTAACTTGCACAAAATACTAATTTTTCATAAAATTTCCTTAACAAAGTATTTATACCAAAATTATATAAAAACATAATATATTTGAATGATAAAATCATTTCTTTTTAATTCTATGAGTGTTAAATTTGGATATGACCACATTGTACTTTGTTTGCACCAACAAATGTCTCACAAAATAACTTAACACATCACATGGTGTTAGTATTATCAAAATTTGATGCTTTGACAAAAAGAAAATCTTTCATAATTAAGACATCCCAATGTATTTAAAAACTTATAAAATGTGTTTGTGCAATATCATATTAATTGATAATTGGACAAAAATCAATTCTTAATGAAATTGTTCATTGAAAGGAATATGGCAAGAATTGATATTTTGAGTTAAATGTTTGAAGATGAAATGTCCTTGCAATTATCCTTGAAGGAATCGTGTTGGATTTTTTAAAACTTCAAATCTATTACTTGAAATCAATATTATCAATTTAGAAACATAACGGGATAATTTATTTGAAACATTGGTGTGTCTTGACACTCGTACCCAATTTGCTCAAAATTTGGGAGGCACTAAATCATGAAAAATGATGTAGATAAAATTAATTTTAGATTCATTGAAAAAATATGCATTAATACATTAGACAATTCAACATCTTTAAATGTTTTAGTTTATGAATTTGCTTTAGAGCTCCAAATTAAATGTGAATCATTTGTATAGGTCAATGTAATTTTCCTTGTAGGTCCATATCACTTGATGTGGAAAGAAAATATCCAAGTTGTTCATCAATAATCCCATGAATGGAAAAACAAATTCTAGACACTAGGCCCTTGTGAGTACATCAAATCATCCCAAAAATGTACATGTTAACATGGTTAATTCACCATTTTATTCCTTGGTATAATTTTATAAATAGTTTGAAATTGGGAAATTATTAAAATCTAATTTAAATGTAATATATCATAATTTGGCAAGTATTTTAAAAGCCTCCAAGCTTCATTCTCTAATTAATTGCATTATGTTTCTGCTTGAACAGTCTTGTGTTTGTTATCAACTTCATTTAAATTTGATAAATTGCTTAAATTACATGTGATATACACCGCATTTGAAGGAAGGCAATGAAAGCATTGTATAGAGTTTTGTACCAATCTATGTAAAAAGGTAAAAACATATGTAAGAATTCATTGAACATTTAAATATGTTCCCTAGTAACAAAATTTGTCAGAAATGTAAATTTAAAAAAATTGGATAATTTAGTATTATTTCAATTGAATTAATGGAAAATTATTGGTTTGTCATTTCATGTAAAACACAACCAAACCACTATGACATAGGTATACCAACATTCAATTGCATGCCAACAAGGCTAATGTTTTGTGAAATTGATCATGTAGGTGCAAAGACTTATTCACTTGTTGAGGTTGTTGTTGCAACTAACAACTTCAAGACAATGATTGGCAAAGGAGGGTTTGGACCTGTATATTATGGCAAGCTTGAAGATGGAAAAGATGTTGCAATCAAAGAACTTGATGTTAAATCAACCCAAGGACCATCTGAATTCTTTAATGAGGTTTGTAAAAGTTCATGATTTTTTTTTAATGTTTGTAATGAAATTAGTTTAACTTGGTTGTGAGAACAAAAATTTCAACCCATTTCACTATGAAACATAATCCAACTTTTAAAGAGTTTTTTATACTTGTAATAAAGAATGCCTAATTCTTTCCCTCCATGTTGAGTTTGTGTTATCAAATCATTCCAAACTGTAAACTTTGAATTTTGATTTTAAAATGTTCAATTATTAACATCTTACCAAAAAAATTATTAATGTTTAACCTTGATTTTGGAACTATATTATTCATTATCCACCAAGAATCACCATTTCAAAATTTCCAAATATGCCCCTAAGTATTCAACATATTTAAAATGGACACATTGAGTACCCTGAAAATGTAATAATTAAAAACAATTTATGGACTAGAAAAATCATAATGATGAATGATGAAACCATGTGGATCCCACATCCAAATACTAAAGGATTTAGTTTTTAAATCATGTACTTCAAAGGAAGTTTGTATCGTGTGGCCCATTAACTTCAATGAATTTCATCTAGTTATTTGAAATTCAGATGTTCAAAATTATCAAAGGGCTAACAGTTCAAATACTCATCTTCAAGAAATTTGACCTATGCAACGTTGAATGAATGTGACTGATGTAGGTTGATGTTTTATCAAGGGTGAGCCATCAAAATTTGGTATCTTTAATTGGATATTGCCAAGAAGATAATCGACAAATGTTGATTTATGAATACATGCATAAAGGCTCTTTACGTGACCACTTATATGGTACTATCAATTCTTATTTGACCTTTGATTTGAACAATTAATTGACCCATAAGTTTTAATACGTGTAAAAACCTCCTTATATATACCTTAGAGAAATCCTTATGTGTCCTTGTCTTTGGGTCCTCTTTCACCCCCTATCCCTCATGTTAATTTCAAACTTTGTTATCCTTAAAAGTGAAAAAAAAATATTGAATCAAGGGTGCAACTCCATTCCATAATATTTAATGCACAAGATTCAAAATAATTACAGCAAAAAATAAGCACATTAAAGGTGAAAGTGTTAAGGAACAAGAAAAAAAACAAGGAGAAGCATAAATTAATCAAAAATCAGATTTGGGTTTCACCTTGTCTTGACTCTCCATTTAAATCAGTATTTTAATCAGCAAACTCAAGGTATTGATCCTGTGTCTTTTTTCACCTTATCGATATCTCTATGTTTAATCATGGTGATGTTATTATCATTTATAATTTTCATTATGGTTATCAATTTTTTTTTCTAGAAGGCAAAGTTTTGTCAAAATTCAACTTAAAATTATGATTTTCACTTATACAAAAGGCTTTTCATGAATTGAATTGCCCAATTTAACCCAATTTCAAGAATTTCTTTTCCAAATCACCAATTTTATATGGTGAACTTCAATAGGTAGCCAATAATATACAATTATCCTTATATTGTATTATTTTCATATTTGGTTTATAACCAAAGTTGGCTAAATTGAATTATAGATGATGACCACTTTGATAACATTACAACAAGAAAAAAACAAAACATTGAGTGTGGTTAGGTACCAAAAATTAAATAAAAAATTCATGTTAATATTTCTTTTTTATGAAATATAGGTGATTTAGCAACATTGACAAATGAACAACTTGATTGGAAAACACGCATCAACATTGCTCTTAATGCAGCACAAGGTAAATTATTCAACTCCAATATGATTACTATTAAGTAGCACACCTTTACAAATCAATTCAATTTTACTTTAATAACTTGTTTTTTTGTATGGGAAATTTCAATTTTGGGCCTATCAAAGCCAAACATGAAACAACCTATCATAAGGAAAGCTTTTATAAGTAGTTATGCCTTCTTAACATATTTGTATTGTACCATTTTAAAGACATTTGAATTTGGAATTTGCAGGCTTGGAATATTTACATTCAGGGAACAATCAAAGCATTATTCATCGCGATGTTAAAAGTAGTAACATTCTACTTTCTAGTAACATGGAAATTGCAAAAATTGCAGATTTTGGATTATCAAGATTAATATATGGAGAAGATGATATTACTCATGTTACGACAAATGTCAAGGGAACCGCAGGGTATCTTGATCCAGAGTGTGTACTTAATCACATATATTGTGGTCCAATTTACAGTAACATGTTACATAGATTACAAAATCAATAATTTGATTATTACATATTATACATTTTACATGAATTCATCTTGTAGAATAACTTGCTAATTTCAAGATGTCATATTACATATTGCAATTTGTAGTAACAATTGGTGTGCATGGATTTCCTCATTGATAGGTATTTTGCAACACGATATTTATCAACAAAAAGTGACGTATATGGCTTTGGTGTTGTGCTTTTGGAAATAATATCTGGACGCATGCCTATAAATCCAACATTACCAAATCGAAATGCTTGGAATTTGTGTGAATGGGTAAGTTATAAATTATAATCCTTTGAAGTTTTTAGAATTTTTCTTCTATTTGATTTACCTTTTTCTTGTAACGAACAAGGATGTATACGATATTGGAAGTATGTTCTTGCTATGTCATTTCACCCAAGATCTATTCACATATGTGTTATAAAATGCAATTAGATGTGTATATCAATCATATATTTTAAATACTTGGCCCATGGAAACATTACACATGATGATAATAAAAGTAAAATATCAAGTTTTAACTAAGCAAGAATGAATGTTTATTAAGCAATCACCTAAAAGTCTTTTTGCAAATGACATCAAAAGGTACAAATAATATGTGTATGTGTTGAATAGGTGCGATCCAATCTTCAAGTAGGAAATATTGACAAGATTTTGGACCCTATTGTGAAAGCATCAAATCCCCAACTTGATGCATTACGGAAAGTTATAGAGATTGCCATCCAATGTGTGGAACCCAAATCTATTCATAGACCAACAATGACCAAGGTAGTTGAAGAACTACGAGTTGCATTAGTTTTGCAAGAAGGCCTGAACCCATCATTATCTGAATATTCACCAAATGATACATGTGGAATTCTAAATGAATAAAAATCTCAAATAAACGCATTTGATCCCAAATGACCAATAGAGGTTTGTGGACATCAACTCTTAATATATGAACTATAAAATTTAATGCCACATCTAGTTATAATTTTTTATCAAATGTATGTGGACAAACTTAAAAGGTTAGAAGCACATCCATTTACATTCCAATGACTCTTCGAATTCAAGTTTTAATGTTCATAAATGTATAATATTGTTAATTTCTTGCTTTTATCATTATTATAAAATTTGGATAACAAATGTTCAAATGTAACTATTTAAAATACAAGAGATGAAGCTAATATTTGTTACATATGGACAGTCACAAAATTTCTAATACTAGGAGGATTTCACATTTTGTTTAAAATTATCCTTCAAATTTAAAGTGTCCTTTAAGATTTCTATAAAAAGATTTTTAAATATTAGATATTTAAATTAAGACTCTTGGAAAAATAAGGACAAGTGTTTTGACAACCTAGTGGCCACCTAGTGGTTTAATTAGTTTCAAATTATCCTTCAAATTTAAGTTTTTTTTTAGGTTTTTTTTTAAATTCTTTTTTTAATAGTTGATTTTTATTGTCAAGACTTTTGGAGAAATCAGCATAGGTACAATTTTGACAACCTAGTGGCCACCATGTTCAATTTGTATTTGAAACATTTAATGAAAGTTGTAAGCAATTATGTAATAATACTACATGAATTGTTGAATTTCACAACTTTTTTTTCTTTTTACTTATTATGCAAATTTTTTAATTTTTTAATTGTTACAACTTCTTTTCATCTTGTTCCAAGCCTAGTGGCCACCACACCTCTAGGTTCATATTGGATTTTTTAATATTGAATATAATGTTTGTTGGATCTATGTAAATTGTATTTCATTAATTCATCATTCAAATTATTTTTGTTTTTTTAAAACTACCTACCATGGTGTCCTCAACATTTAATTTATATAACTTGGAATGTAACTTGTAGTTCTTCAAAAGTTTTTCTTGTGGTTAGCAACCTTGTCCTAGTGGCCACTAGGTCATTTATAATTGAAAGACTCAAAAATTTAACATTGAAATTTTTGTGTTTGCATTTTCAGACTTTTGTAAAGTCCTAAATTAATTAAATATGTGTTCTTTCTTACCTCTTCCACCTCTTTGTCCTTTCAAGAGAAGAGTAAACTTGAACTAGGCTTGAAGGATAGTTCCAAACTTTTAGGGTTTGTTATTCCTTTGTATGTAGAACCTCCTAAAACCGGAAATGGTGTCCCATTGTGCAAAAGGAGTTTGTAGAGATGTTTCTTTTCTGTGCAACATGCATGAGTCTAAAACACATCAGGATTCCATGAAATATGTTAGCAAAGGAAGTGGTTAAGTATTTTAGACCCATTGTTAACAAAAATGGTCATAGCTACATTTATAACCAAGATCTTGTGTTGATTGAAAAAGTTGAAAAGTTGTGGATGGTCATTCATCAAAAGCAGTGTGTTCCTACTACATGGGTGGTTTCTTTGGGCTTTGCTAAAGGGGTAGCTATGTAGATGGTAGGGAAGCAAATGAACTAGGCTTTATACATAGAATGGACAAACCAAGATGAACAATGATGGAGAAAAAATGTATTAAAAATCTTTAGAAACATTGAGGAGGAGAGAGAGGTTATAGATGACGTAGATCTTCATGCAAATAGCAATTGCATAGAACCATCATTTGTGCCAGAAGAGGTTTCACATTATATATGGAGTTTGAAGACAGTTTGGTTTCTGAGCTTGAAACTCAAGAAGGTCTTGCAAGAGATGTTCATGACAATGTCCAAAAAGTAAATATATAGGCCCAAGGCTTGATGGACGATCAAATTAATAACTTGAAGTTGGCAAATAAGAAGCTCGACTCTTTGGTTGTGTTGTTGGACACAATAATTTTGGAATTGGAGAAATTGGACTAGACCAAGGGTGGTAATGATGAATTGCAAAAGGAGGTGGAAAGGTTATAGAAGAATGTGGACTACTAAAAGTGTCAAATAGAGGATTATCATGAGCTTGTAGAAGAGGGGAAGGTGGAGTTTGAAAGAATATATTAAGATTCTAAAAATTTGAACAATAAGGTTTGGGTGAAGGAAATAAGGTTTTTCTTGCTAAAAGGAATCATTATATGTTGCTAGAACATTATTTTCCAGCTTTTAAAGAGGTTTATCTTGTCAAAATCTTGTTGCAACATTGCCTTTGAACAAATTTGGTTGACAAATTAGGGTTTGAGGAATCCTTATTGGTTGGGCTTTGTCCATTTTGTGGGCTTGGTTTTGCACCCTTATGGGAAGGCAAGATAATTTCTTGCAAGCATGTATATTGTTATTGGTGTGCTAATTTACAACTTCAACATTTCCACCAAATGTATTCAAGCAAGGTGTGTAAAAGACATGCACATGAAGCATGGTAGCTATTTATAAGAATCAAAAAGCCAGGAAATGTTGCAATTTCAGACTACATTCTGGTGAAAAATTTAGCTGCAAGACCAAGGCACAACCCAAGCACATAATATCTTCCAAAGGTATGATTTTCAACTTTTAGACTTGCTTTTCAAATTTTTGAATGCATTGTAATTTTAGTAGTCTTCATATTCATTCCAAGTTGTTTTATTGGATTTTGCCACAACATTCCATTCTATAATGGCAATTCGAAGACAATGTTTCTTTTTTAGTTGATTTTGCAATCTATGTTGTTTTGCACAATGATCCATTAATATGGCTACAAGTTTGGAAAAGGTGTTTGATATGTCATTATTTGTTCACTTGAGTCCCACTATTTCTTTTCTACAACCATAAAATCCATAGATAGTAATTTTTTTAGTCCATGGAAATCTTCATGAAATGTTTATCATTCCATATATTTGCATTATGTTATACATTATTGTCCATTTGAGTCCATCGAGACAATAGGCTTGGATCTAATTTTGTAAAAAAGGTGCAAACACAATAACATGAGCCACACCCACCCCTTTGGCATTGTTTTTTGGACTACTTTACTCTTGGAATCCATAAAAAGTCAGGATAATATTTTTTATAGTACTTTGATAAGGCTTGCATTAAAAAAATTTCAAAAATATGTCATTTAGAAGAAATTCAAGTTATTAAACATGTCTTTTTATTGCTTAAAAGCATTAGTTATAATGTTTCATTAGTGTTTTTCATTTTTTTATTCATTTGATTAATTTCAAATTTATTCACAAGTTACCATGCCATATTATGAATGTTATCAAATAAGTAAATCCTACAATTTCAACACAAATTTAAATTACATTTTCAATAACATGGAACATTAAGCATTGGTTACATTTGATGTGGTATGTGTTACCATGACTACACCCAAAAGTGTTTTATTTGTCCCTACTAATGCACATGAGTCTTTACTATTAATATTATACATATTTAATTGCCTATCATATAATTGTATAAATCTTCACAACAATACCTTACATTTATGTTATTATTCCATTAGTTTTCCCTAACATTCCACAATTATGTAGTTTGTGTCCATAAACGTGCATATGTAATCCTCAACATTCCAATAAGTTGTAGTGTCCACAAAAGTCCATATGAGTCCACATAATGTCTTATTTGTCATTAACAACCATTTCAATTTACCTTACATTATGTTATTACTCCATTAGTTTCCCTAACATTGTCCAATTTTGTAGTTTGTCCATAAAAGTGCATATGTAATCCCTAACATTCCAATAAGTTGTAATGTCCATAGAAGTCCATATGAGTCCACACAATGCCTTTTTTGTATATATAAGCCATTAAAATTGTTTACAATGCTTCATAAATTTTATTTGGGTTTGTGTAGAAATGTCAAATATTACTAATTACCTATAACCAAATGCCTTGGGTTAGTCATTATTCCACTTCAAAACTAATTTGGTTGATTAATTTGTACAATGTAAAACATTTTGACCCTAAGTTGTGATTGATAATTGGGTTCTATTGGAAATATTCTTGTGAATATCCTAGTAGAAAGTTTCAACATTCAAATGCTCATCACTCACTAGAAGAAAAACATGTATTTTCGACTGCTCTTTGCGACTAAATTTTAGTCGCAAGAGACATTTTGCAACTAAAATCCTTTTAGTCGCCTAAGACAAGTCGCATGTGAAAACTAGTCGCAAATGA
>Ga0209611_10004112_pt1 | contig 24997 bp, 31 predicted proteins | sample S1TSphgellanicum_3_FD_187693 | JGI IMG/M metagenome (GOLD analysis project Ga0209611, IMG submission 187693) | Host-associated microbial communities from peat moss isolated from Minnesota, USA - S1T2_Fc - Sphagnum magellanicum MG (SPAdes) (version 2) | ecosystem: Host-associated > Plants > Peat...
TATAACCCTTGATATGTTGATCTCCTTTCACCTTTTTTTTTTTTCTTTTTTTTCTTTTCACATTCTTTCCTTTCCCCGTTTATCTTTTGCACTTGACAAACTCCTATGATATTACTAGAGACTCTCAAGCTCTAGTTCAAGAGACTTTCTAGCTCTAGATCTCTTTCAACTTTCTCATTCAACAACCTAAGCTCTGATACCATGTTAACAAATAGGAGATCTACTCAAATGTAAACATAAAGTTTTATTGAAAGGAAACTATAACATGATGCTCACAACACAAAACATAACAACCAAATTAATATAAGTAAAGAAATTAAATCAACCTTGTGAAAGTAACTTAGTTACTTTCCTACTCCAGTAACTAATGAAACCTAACTAGTTGAACTTGAATTCTCAACAGAGCTAATGGAGAACTAAAAGGATATTGTTAAGGAAAAAGATTGGGCTTTTAAAGCAGAGCTTGTTCCTTTGTTTTTGATGGAGTGGGAAGCATTGATGCCCAATATAATGTTGGAATTTTTTAACACATTATTGATCAAGGGCGTAGACATCTGCATTGGGCATAAGGATAAGGTGTATGTAATCAACAAACAATTGACTGTAGATGTTTTTGGAATGTGTGTGGAAAGGTATGTAGAAGAATTGAAAGGACAAATCAGTAAATCATTAACAATTCAGGCATTACAGAGTTGTAGACTTGCACCTGCAAATTTTTTTATAGATTAATGGAATGCAAAGAGTTTGGGTCTGCCATACTCTATTAGATATCTTGCCATTATATATGTCATTTATTAGAAGGAAAAGGTACAATATTTTAACAACAAGAATGTTGTTACATTGGTGAGAGTAGAGAAGGGGCAAAAGGTAGATTGGGCACAAATTATATTCAATAGTTTGTGTAGTGAGCTTGATAGGTGATATAAGTGTGTTAAGGAGAATAAGGGAAATAAGAAACATACATGTCAATCTACTTTAGTATTGGCAAAAATCTTTGAGTATTTGTTTGTGCATTAAAAGGACAATCCACATAAACCACCGACCAAGGTTAAAAGAACTAGGGAGGAGATGTAAACAACACTAGATAATAGAAAAAAAAACTACAATAGGCTCTCTAAAAAGTGCTTTCAAGAGGAAGAACATAATTGAAAAAGAAAGAGCATGAAGCTCAGGAATGAAAAAGGAACATGAGACCATAGATTTGAGGGCATAGAAAATGATTAGGGGTAGAATGGAACCATTTGCAATGTCAATAGTGGTAAAGGCAGTGCCAACATTGGTACATGTAGTTAGATAGACTATAGTAGCATTATATATGACATTTCCACAAGAGAGATAGCCAAGGGAGCAAAGGCAAGAAATACCATAGATGACATCACCACATGAAAGATAGCTGAGGGTTAAAAGGGAACATGACATAAGGTTTCCAGAGGGTGAGGAGCATCTGCACTTTGAAGGGGTGTATGTGAAAATTGGATGGAAACCACTATAAGTTCGAAACATTTTCAACATTTACAACAACATTTGCAACAACAACAACAATAAACATAAGAAGGTTTCGAAGCTATTAAACTACAAACAGAAATAGTGGCGACACAACCTATTTTTGAAGAGTTCAAATCGGCAAAACTATAGGTAGCACCCAATAGGCTAGAATTTGCATAGGGATTCCCATTTGAATTTGAACTAGGGAGAAGAATGGTACATGAGTTAGGATCATCTGCAAATGGATTTGGAGTTCCTACAACATAGATAAGTACATTAAAGTCTACGGAGGAGGTAGCTACAGAAGTAATGAAAGCATATAAAATAATTGAATTATTTTAGACCATGGCAATTATGAATCTAAATGTGGGGAATTTAACTCTAAAGGTAAACATTTTGAAGAACAGATTTGATACATGGGAGAAGGAAAAGGCAATGTTACAGGAGGAATTAGATAAGGAGAGAGATTTCCAAAAGGGGCATAAGCATAATGTGGAAATCTAGAGGAAGAACAAGGCTGAGGCTGAGCAAAAAAATTAAATGCTCATTAAGAAACTACAAGATGAGAATGAGGGGCTCAAGGGTAGCACATCACAGTTGAAGTCGTAGGATGAATAACTACATTTTTTAAGGCAGAAGGTTGAAATCTGGGAAACCGTAGAGAGGAAGTGTACAGAAGCAATGTTTTTTCATAAGAAACAACATGAGGCTTTGGATAATTGGGTGAAAGCACTAACTAAACAAAAGAAGGAGAAGGAGAATGTTCTGACAAATTTAGAATTGATAAATTTGAAGAATGTATTTCTATTGCAATCTGAGGAACTTAGAATAAAGACAACAAAGGTAGAAAAAAAGAACTCAATGGAGGACAAGGAGTACTAGAGAACTTTGTATCACTTGCAAACATAGTTGGAAAGGGCACAAGAACAAAAGAAGAGTTTGGATCCAGCTAATGTCAAGAAAAGACTAAAGGATTATGAATAGATGTTGTAGTACTATACCCTGACAAAGATGAAAACATGATGAAGGATTTTAAGGTAGAATTTGAGGAGTGGTGGGAGGTTGCAAAGGAATATTTTATAAAGGAGTTGGAAAAGAATTTGGTTCATCATAGAATTGATGAAATAATTCTAAAGTACAAGTTGGAAGTTTATCAAAAGAATTTTCTAGATTTCATTTATGGTAGTCCAACAAGTACAAAGGTATTGGGCTAAGATGAAGAGACAGAAGTAGGGCCTAGTGGAACAACTTAGGAGGAGGAAATATAGATTGAGGAACCATAGGACCTTAGTAGTGGAATAGTTCAAGAGGAGGAGGTATAGCCAAAGTTACCATAGGACCTTAAAGGTGAGGGTCAAGAAGAAAAAAAACCAAAGAGAATTCAGGAACAAGAAAAGGTGGAAGTTATTCCAACACCAGAAGAAGAGATATCTAAGATTCATCATCTGGAAATAGAACCACAAATTGAATTAATGGGGGAGGAGATCGGAATTGTAGAACTAAAAGTAGATATAAGACCCCTGGTTCTTGTATATGTTGGGATTACAGAATTGTAATAGGGGAGTCATATGTTTAAAAGGATATATAATACTTTCATTTCATTTCTGTCATTTTACAAGGATTTTGGGGACAAAATCCAAAGTATAGAGGGGGTAATGTTAAGGGGGTAGGATGAGTACATGATTTTGGATGAATAAGGTAATTAAGATAGGGATTGATCATGGAACTTTATTAGTTTGAATTTTGAATTCTTGTTGTTTTTTATCATGATGATGTGATTTGGGATAGTTCAAAAGGTTAAAGTTTTAGAAAACAGGAGAGGAATATACATAGAGTTTGGAAAAGAGCAGAAAAACTATAGGTACTAGGAGAGAAAATTATAGATTTTGTTTCGAGTTATCACATATTTTAATTATTTATTTGAGATTTTTAAAAACAAATTATTGGACTCTATTGTATTTTAATTGATGTTGTTTTTCAATAATACAAATAAGCACAAACTTCTATGGTGAATTTTATGTTCATATTGTTGTGTGTTTTGTTTGTAGTATTGGAACATGATGTAATAAATTTTGATTTAATTTTTGGAATTTTTTAAAAAATGTATTTTGAAGTGCAAATTCTGGTTATATGAAATAACCATGAATTTGGTGTTTAAAAGAATGGCAATGTTAAATATGTTGAGAATTAAAGCAGAAAAAGTGAATGTATGCAAGTGAAATGCAAATATGTTGTTATAATAGTGTGAAATATTTTATAGGAATTAAATTTCATGTTTACCACCAACAATTGGTGTTGATCAAAAGGGCATAATTGTTTTGGGAATGTAGTAATCAAGTGTTGCAGATTGCCATCTTTGTTATGCAGAGGTTACTTCATTAGCATGTTGAACATGTTTAGTGTTTTGTTCACTCGGTTGTGCATTCAACCTTTGTTGTTGGGACGATTGATGGGGTGTCAAAAATTGACTAGTTAAAGGTATTTGTGGTTCCTTTCTTTCCTCCTACTCTGTGGGTATTTGATGGAAAGGTACTTCTGTCGTTTAACATGTTGAAGCTCATTGTTGGGAACTTCAACCAGTTGTATTCCCTTGGTTTGAAAACGTGGTTGTTTTTGTGGCTGAACTGCCTCATGAACAGGTTGTTGTGGTTGTAATTCTAATTGCCTTCAAAGGCCCCTTGTGACTATTTTTGACATCTTACAAAAATCATTAATTCAAAAAAAATTTGGTCAACATGTTGCTAGGGAAATTATCATAACTCAACATGCAAATCCAAAAAAACTCATGATTATTGATTTGTTAAGAAAAAAAAAGTATGAACATAAAAATAATTTTTAAAAACTTCTAAAGGTTACTAGAAATCCAAACCTAAAAATATTAAATAAAAAATTTATTAAAACCAGGAAACATAAACATTTTTTTGCTTACAATTTCATTCCATTGCATGGTCGCCAAATGTTAAGGGTGTTTTCTATCCCTTTAAGTTTTATCTTTTTTCTTTCATTTTTATGACTCTAGTTTATTGAAATTATCAACAAGTTGCTCCAAATTTGAACATTAGAAAACAAAATAAGCATTGTGGTCTTTTGTTGAGGCATTAAAAACAACAATTCTAAATCTTGCATTCTAAAAACAAAAGGAAAGGTTTCAAGAAAATCAAAGTAAACATAATTCAGATTTCAAAACCTTTTCAATAATTACAAAATGAAAAAGAATCAAGATCTTCTTCTACCTTCAAGCCCTCTTAGTTATACCAACTCATGGTGTTGCTTGTAACTTAAATAGTCATTAACTAATACGACTTCAAAATCAAAATAACAAGTTACTAATCACAAGTTCAAATCCACTTGTTTTGTTAATCAACCAATTACTGTAATAGATCAATTATCAGTTTTTGTAACAAACTGGTTCATTTGACTTGTTGACTAGAAAATAAAAATATCTTTAAGTCATATTGCCTCATTGGTTACTATATACATACTGAAATATTGGGTTAATAGTCCACCTTAATCCATTCAAGTTGCAAGCCCCCTCACCCCCTCCCCCCCTCAATCATTTTTTAAAAAAACAAAAAGACCCTTCCATTTCTTTCATCCATAGTTGGACTATCCATAAGTAAAGATTATCCATCCATAAGTAAGGGCTATCCACCCTTCAAGTCACGTGCCCCTTCCCCCCTTCCTAATCACTTTCAAGAAGAAAAAAATCTTCCATTCCCCCGTCCATAGTTGGATAGTCCATAAGTAAAGATTGTGGACATCTTGAAGTCACATGCCTCCCCCCCCCTATAATGTGCTTACAAATAAGAAGGGGATGAGCTTGAGGATAAAGCCCCTTTAATAGGGGGGGTAGGTGTTTAAAAGCTTGGAAATGTGCCCACATTTCCAAGATCATATACATAGTTTTGCCAAATTTTGACAAGTTTTGCCAAAGTTATCAAATATTGCCAATTTTTGCCAAAGTTATCAAACATTACCAAGTTTTGCTTATGTTGTGCCAAGAATCAACTAAAGTTATCAAATATTACCAAGTTTTGCCAAAGTTGTCAAATTTAACCAAATTAATTTAGAATAATCAACATTAAATTAGGTTTAACACAAAAAGACATGATTTTGCCATATATTTACCAAAATTATTGGATATTGCAGAGTTTTGTCAATATTGTGTGAGGTTTTGCCATGTTTTGTCAAAGTTATCGAACATTGCCAAATTTTGGCTATGTTGTGCCAATCATCGAGAGTTATCAAGTATTGCCAAGTTATTGCCAAAGTTATTGAATTGTATAAAGCTTTTACCAAAGTTGTTAAGTTTTGCCAATGTTGTGTTCAAATTTTACTAATTTTTGCCAAAGTTATTGAATTTAATCAAATTAATTTGGAACAATCAACATTAAATTAAGTTTAGCCCCAAAAAAAGACTTTGCCAAAGTTATTGAATATTATGAAGTTTTGCCAATATTATGCGAGGTTTTACCAAGGTTTGCCAAAGTTATTGAATATTGTGATTTTTTGCCAAAATTATTGAATATTGCCAAGTTTTGTTAATGTTGTGTGAGGTTTTGCCAAGTTTTGTCAAAATTGTTTAGTTATGCCAAATTTTGCTAAAGGTTGTCAAATTTTGCCAAAAAATACAATTTTATCAAAATTAGTCAAATTAAACTTACGTCATTTAACCATATTGAAATTCACCCAATTTATTTCATTTTAGTTAAGTTTAATTTAATTTAGCCTAGTTTAGCCAAACTAATTAATGTAGTCAAGTCCTATTAAAATGGCAATGGATGTGGATGGATGAATAAATGAATAAATGTTTTATTATTGATGGCTAAACGATAAGTAAAAAAAAGTAAAATTTGAGTTACATGACATAAAAAAAGTTACACAAAGTCATTTCAAACTTATTATAAAGAAGTTCAATTACCGAACATTGTCCTAGGGGACCTTGGGAGATATGGAATGGGGACCTTGGGAGATACAACCCTTTTTTTAGGGGGTATAGGTGACTAGGACTCGGGAGATATGTCCATATCTCCCAAATCATAAAAATCATAGAAACCCCTGAAGTGTTGTGAATCAGGGAGTGCACCCCAACTCCTTCTCCTTCCGCTATTTTCATCTTTGGATTCGTAGTTGAGTCCATCAAGGAGCTTGGAGGTGCATCAAATTCAGTGTGGTGACTATTTTGATCCCTAACCCTACTCCATTTATTGAATGAGTGTCGCATAGATTGGCATGTGGGATGAAAGGAATGACAACAATTAGACACATCCAGTGTGATCAATTTTTGGATATTTGATATATATCCTTCGACCTATAGCAATCATGAACGTTTTCCACTACCAGAGCCCGGATGAAATCCTATATTAAAGCATTTATGGGTTTTCATGTTTGATGTTATGAATTTTAGGAGTTGATAATGGTTCCTATGTATAAGCATTTTTTTTACTAACAACCCCATTGGAAATTTATTATTTCTAGTTTGTTCAACATTAAATGGGAATGACAAGGACACACGTTTACTATGGTTAATGAATCTTTTTGGTGTGACCATATTCATCAATGTGTCTAATTCCTGTATCATGTTTTTCTGGCACCAATTAGGGTTAGGGATGAAAACATTGAATGCATTAATTCTCATCCATTAATGTTGACATATCTTCATTTGATATATATTGATCTATGAATTGCCCATTAGGCACGACATTCTTGCTATGTGCAATCCATTATGAAGTTTCATTCCTGATGTTATTATGTCTAGCTATTGATGATCGTTGTTGTGTGTGTAGGATCTCTATGCTTGACAACACCTTGAAAGCCTATTCCTCACATAATCTGCATTTATTCAGTTCCATTTTAAGCTTCATAATTAGAGTATTTGTCCATTTGTGAGGTGCTTCTTCCTGTTTTGATTTAGATATTGGTTCCAACTTTGATGTTTCTCCAAAGCTACCCACCGCCTATAATGATTTTAGATGATTATATGCTTCTTGATAATTCTTGTCCTTCCTACATAGTTCCCCATGCAACTATCATTTCTAGTGTTAATATTGTTCCAATCTTCAAAATCACATTATCTTTGGGGTTTTCCTAAATCATTTGTTTGGGGATTCTTTTCCCAAATTACCATTGAACATGTCTCATTTCCATTATTTGACAGACCTTCATGCAAATAACACCAATTAATTAATTTTTGCGTTTTTGTATGTAAGGAGTTTAACAATCCATTCCCATTGCTACTAGACTTAAATTTGTGCACATTCGTGTTTGACGACCTCATTTGTTATAAAATATTACAACAAATATTCTATTTAGATTTTGTCTTCCTTTTGGCATGTTGTCTTTTTGTCGATCTTTATACGCTCCTACCTTTGGAATCTTCAAGTATTCCAACTATCATTAGACAATTTGACCTTAGTGTCTTTCCTTTGAAAAGGATATTTGCTGATGTAACTTGTTTAATGGTTGGCGAATAATTGGACCCCACAAGTTTTTTGTTTTATCTGTTGGTCTGTACCACCTTATTTCCTTTCCCATAATTCCAGGTTGCAAGGTAAAATGGTTGTTGGTTGCAATGTTTTCAATGCAAATTATGGTGCAGGATATCAATCATCTTTGTTGATGGGTTTTTAAAATATATTTAGCCAGATTTAGCTCACTCTCCTAATTTAACCAACATGACTTGTAGTAGTTTCGAACTTTGTTAATAGCTATATTATGTTGTACATAGGCTGTAGTTCATTTCAAGAACCACCATTCACCTTGGTGATCACATCCACCCTATTACAAGTGGAAAGTGCAGATAGCCCATTAAGGAGACGAAGATTTTGATTGAATAGGTAGTGACTCACACATTAGATGCAAAAATATTTGCAATTTCTCCAAGTGCCAATAAATCATTTTTTGATAAACATTTGTTCAATGATAGTAGCGATGGGATTGTGGAGCTTCTTCATGAAGAGGGACTAGAGCACATCCAAGATAAATTCATTGAGTTGAACTCTTCCAACATTCGTAATCTTGTTGCCTTTTTTAAGCATCATCCCAAGGGTGGTTACATTGACCACATTTTAAAACTAAAGTTGTGAAGTTGCTATGATTACATTTAGGAATGTTGTTTCCCAAGTCAAATTTTTGGCTAGAAGGTTTTCATTTTCAAAATGTTGATACACAAGGTTGGTAGTGGAGCAAGTTTGGTAACATGCATGTAGCCTAGAAGAGATTTTGGAGAATTCCTAGATTATGTTTGACCATGCAAAGTGTGTTGTTGGGTGGACAACCATGGCTTGCCATGTATATGATCCTTCCTATTACAAGGTCATGACAATTGTAATTTATGACATGTAATTTGAGGTCGAAGTAAAAGCACAACAAATCATGTGGACAAAATTAAATGTGACAATGATGAAACATAGATTTTCTAAACCAAACTTCAAAAGATTTATGGCAGATAACGCCCAGGTTAATTGGAATGCAATAAAAGTGGTCTATGGATCTGGTGATGTAACTGTTAGAATGGTGGATAAGGAGTGAACATGCTTGTTCCATTGGACACAATCATTGGACAAGCACACCAAACAATTAATCAAACATGAGTTGTAGAGTGGACATAAGGCCATGTGTTTTGAATACAAGAATGTAACATCCTTGGATGAAACCAACACTTGTTATGTAGCAATTCGTTATTGGTGGTTTTCATTTGACGTTGCATTTAAAAGTGGAATTCATGAGCTTGAGAATTAACTTGGCTTTTGGCATTTTTGTCTTTGACATAGATAGTGGGGAGGTTTCATGGTGCATGTAAAAATACCTTGTGCATATTAATGCACCCCCAAATTCCTTGAAAAACTCAAATGTGAGTCCCAAAGTGAAAACAACAAAAGAAAAAGGAGTTGGGGCACGTTCCTTAGCTTGCATCACTTATGGGGTAAGAAGGACGTATTGAAGCACTAAAATTGATGCGCCCCCAAACTCCTCAAGGGACCCAAAGGTGGGTCCTAGAACAAAACAATGGAAGAAGAAGAGAGTTGAGGCATGCTCCCTAACTCGCAACATTTCAAAGGTAGGAGGGTGTGCTAGAGCTCTGGGATGGGATTAGGACGAACTCACAAGTAAAAGTTCAAGGTGATATCAACCTGCACAACCAAGAAAAGAAGGTGGTTAGTGCAAATTAAATGGAAGTGGTGCAATAGACTTAATAGGGATAACCTCAAGCACAAGCTTCACCTAGCCCGCAACCTTTGGGAGGAGGCACTATTCTCCTCCCTATAGTATACTTTGTGCCTTTCCACAAGGTCTACATTCAAATGTCATTTTTTCTCGAGACTCCCAAAATTGGGACTTTTGTTGTTCCAAAACTTTGGACGCTCATATATTTATCAAATCTAGTTTTTTTTGACAATGCAAGGGCAATATCTTATAGCCTTTGAAAATATTTTCTCCAATAGTGTATAACACGTTCTAATCAGACCTCATTTGACCCCTGCTTTCAAAAGATTTGTAGTCGGGAGTCAAGTTCCCAATTTGATTCCCACCCTTTTTTTTATCATGACTCATGCAAATCAAATTCAAATGAACAATTCGAGGTCAATTGAAGCATCTACGCTTTAAGAACTTTCTAATGGTGTCTTGGGAACCCAATTTGGTGTTTGTTTGACCTTCCAACCAAGGCTCTAAACATTCACAACTTTTGCATTGGTATAACTCCCAAAGTGGGAGTTGCATTTGAGAGTCATTGGGTTCATCCCTTCCACTATCCCTCATTTGCAAAAATGTGTTTCACACCTAAACACACTATCGCCTTCATGGGCCCTTGTACTTCACTCTTAGTCATGAACCCGATGTTAGGTATGCGATAGAAATGGGGACTAAAACAGTGATAAGTGTGTCAATTATTTGTTTCAATTTGCACAAATCAAACAACAAGTTGGTTAGTGCATAGTTGGAGCATTTTTGGTGCACAGATGAGCCACAAACATACACAAACTCATAAGATTCACCACGACCTAGATTTGGAGGAAGCCACCACCTTCCCCTTTATAGTATTCTTTGTGACTCACCATGAGGGCTACACTTAAATGGCCATTTTCTCGTGACTCCTAAGTTAAAGTTTCGTAATTCTCGAATTAGGACTCTTGTCACTTTGGATGCCCATAATTTTTTACAAGTGAAGACCTTTGATTAAAATGAGGTCTGAAGCAAAATTGTAACTCTCATCAAAAGTTTTCCAATGATATGTGGCACACCTCCTGCACGCACCTAATTCAGGGCGATTTTTGACTTTTAGTGGTCAAGAGTCAAATTGACACTTTGATTCCTGACCCTTCTTTCGACCATAACTTGTGTTGTAAGTACTCAAATGGATGACTTTAACTCAGTTTAGACATCTAATTCTTAAGCAATTTCCAATGGTATAAAGAAGTCCTCAATCCAATGATTTTTGACCCTTCAAATCGCTGTCTAAAGATTCAAAAGTCCATTGAGACTCCAACTCCCAAAGTGGGAGTCCACTTGGGAATGTGAGTGTGAATGTGAATGTGACATTAGTATTGTGGTGATTTTTATCTTGCTTGATTTTATTTTCTTTCACATCTGCAAAAGTTCAGTGATGACGAATGGGTAAACATGCCTACCTGTAATTAGGTAGAAACTATGCACAACATTTGGTTGCAACAATCGGGAAAACATGGCATTTGCTTGTTCATAGCCACATCTAATGACTATGTATGGGCTTTTAAGTAATCCACATTTTATAGACAATACTTGCAAGGTGGCCCATCTAGCCATGGTCCTAACAATAATGAATTGTTATTGAAAAGGGCCTAAGTGTCACATGGTTTTATTTGACTTGTGGCAAAAGTTGCAAACTACAAGGATGGATTGTTATTCATGATTCAGATTTCGCACCTTAAGGGTGAAGAGGTTTTTGGTTTGGCCAAGCATTGCGTTGAATGTCCTCATGGGGCAAACGGTGATTCCCATAGACCAAACAATGTGAATTTTTCTCGTTTGTGAGTGGCCTCCTTCGCTACTAATTCCAATAATGTTCAAAATGTTCCCACCCACCCAACACCTTTCGCTTCACATTACATTCTTCCAATATTCTCTCGAGATGGGTTGCAATTAAAGGAAATTATTTCTATCAATGGCCAATGGCACATTGAACAATGCGCAACCAATTCTTTTATCCAATGTTCAACATTTTAGAAACGCATAGGGGTCAAATGCACAACAAAAATCAATGTTTTTAAAACAACAAATGGAACATTAGCTCCATGTTACTCAGGTTTTTGGGTTGCATATGAGGCAGAGGATTAAAACATCATAAGCATTGGTTTTGTGTTGACAACCTTCAATCATTGTGTGGGTGGGATAGTGCGAAAATGTGTTATTGCTAGGCCTCAAGTTCCAAGTTTTTGGCCAATTCAAGAAGATACTAACTTGACCCAAAAAGAGGTTACATGTTTGGAAGAGGCAAGGTTTTTCTTTGACCACCAACATAAGAACAATGCTTGCAATTTGTTTGGAGGTGAACCTTTTAGGGTAAGCAATTGCCAAGTGCTTATATTTGTTGGCAAAACCTTGTCAAGCCGGTAGATGCAGCTTGTTGGCCCATGACTCATGATGGTAAGAAGGTGAAATGACCTTCCAAGCTTAGTTTAACACAACAACACACCAACAATTGGGAGGCTGGAAAATTGTTTCTCCCAAGTACCATGTTCCCTCCTATTGATGGGCTTCCACCAAGATATGGACGAATCTACAATGTATTTTCCAGTGAAAAATGTTACCATGTGATTATGGGAAATTATCCTAGTTGCTCTTGTTTAAACTTTGTAACAATGGTCGCATATTCTTTGGGTGGTCATGGGGCATGGGTGCAATGTAAGCACATCTATCATGTCCTATACACCATCATGTCTTGTGGGCCCATAGAAGATTTCATTCATTGCACGTGGAGTTGGGAAGAGGTTTTACATTTGTTGATGTGGGCTAAGGCCTTTGACAACTAATCACATTTGTAGATTTATTTGTAAAGTTCAATGGAATAGGCGTGGAGAAGCACAAAAGACTATGTCATCATTAGTATAAAAGTTCAAAGGAGTATGTACAAAAATATGGATAACATGGCTCCATTGGCATTAATTTTTGTGATTTTTTCATTTGTAGAGTTTGAGGTTAGGTGTGCAATGTACAAAAGACTATGTCATCATTAGTAAAAAACTTCATGTAAAAAAATAGTTCTAATTACACAAGCAAGAGGTCTAATTATTGTATCATCATTCTAACAAGACGTACATTGTTGATGTGAATGTATAGTAGTTATAATTAACTTGAATACACCACCTTAATGCTACAATTTTGTTAGTAAAAAAACATGTTGAAAATGAAAGAACAATTATTGTCTCCATTAAAAGATGTTGGGTGACATGGACGAATATTCCATTCCATGTCAAGGTAATATTTTCCACATCACAAAAATTATTTACATGGAAAGTGATTCATTCAAAATATTTTATGATGTAGCACAAAATATTTTAAAAAGATTCCTTCTTACTCACATGAACATGCTCACCTACTCATTGCTCACTATTTGTTGCTCACCCTCTAGTGTCGTTGTGGTTGAATGTTCCCATTGATTCTAGACTTGCAACAAAAACTAGTAGGCATTAGTAGTTATACTGACTTAAACCATTATATGGAGCTCATGAAGTCAATGGGGAAGTTAAGATCTAAGGTGGGAGAAAGATCTAGACAAAATGTGGAACCAACACCAAAAGATGAAGGAAGAAAAAAGGTGATGAGAAAAAACAGTGGAAAATTTGTACCAATAATTCTAGGAGTTGCATGGAGGTACATACTTGTGAATGTACAAAAGGATGTACATTCTCCACCGCTTTAGGAAATGAGGGTGAAAGAATAACTATTAAAAAAAAGGAGAATGTTATTCCAAATTTGGAACAAATACTAGAGGAACAACAACAAAAATATCAAGTTTATATAATGGATTAATGGTATGAATATTAAGCACATATGGAAGTACATAAAATAGTCTTTCTAGAACCAATAAAAGTACAAATTTTTTAAGACACTTAAAAATAGGAGTAGCAACAATATCTATAACAATAAATAAGATAAAAGTAGCATTCAGAGAATGTAAGGAAACAAATGCAACAAGTAGTGGTGGATACATTATAGATTCCAACACAATTTAAGCCACCAATAATACATGTACGAGAGAGTAGGGTGGGATTTGCAAAAGGGTAATCTTTAAGCTAGATGTGTAAATGAAAAAACATGTAATATCTTCAAGAGAAGGATCTAAGAAGCTAACACCACATAACTTCACACGTAAATCAATGGAAGATCTTATTGCAGAAATCATGGAAGCAAACAAGATTACAAAAATGTTTTAGGTTATGGCAATAGTTAATTACAAGATGGGCAACCTAGGATTACAAATCAGTACCTTAACAAATACCTAGTGCAAAGTAGGAGAACCAAGAATTATAAAAGTTGAGGAAGAAAAGTGTGAAAGCATAAGCAATTTTAACGCATATGGTTAGCACATGGAAAAAATAATAATCTAAAGTTGAGGTGAAGATTAATGTCAAAAGCATATCATTATTGGAAAAGAACAAAAAGTTACAAAAGGAGTTAGATCAATTGGAACTACTTTTGAAACGCAATTAGTTTGTCAATAAATGTATGTAACTCTTTCAATTGTAGGCACCCTAACAAATTCAACTTTTCAAGGGTAGTCAATTTGTTAATAGCTATAGGTAACTTTTTCAACTATGAACACCCTGACAAATTCAAACGTTTAATAGCAAGAAATTTGTTAGTAGGAGAAGGTAAATCTTTTAACTTTAAGCACCTTGACAAATCCAACCATTCAAGTGTGATCAATTCATTAACATATATAAGTAATTCTTTAAGTTTTGAACACATTGTTAAATCCAAATATTGAAGACCACTCAATTTGTCAATAGATGCAGCTAACTCCTTCAATTATGAACACTTTAACAAGTTCAACTTTACAAGGGCAATCAATTTGTCAATAGATGTAAGTAACTCCTTCAACTACGAGCACCTTGCCAAATGCAAAGATTGAAGGGTACTCAATTTGTCAATAAATGTAGGTAACTCCTTCAACTATGAGCACTTTGACAAATACAACCACCTAAGGGTAGTTAATTTGTCAATAAATGTAGGTAATTCCTTCAACTTTGAACAATCTAACAAATTCAACTTAACAAGGGCAGTCAATTTGTCAATAGATGTGGATAACTCCTTCAACTACGAGCACCCTAACAAATCCAACGATTGAAAGGCAATCAATTTGTTAATAGATGTAAGTAATTCCAATTATGAACACCCTACCAAATGCAAAGATTGAAGGGCAGTCAATTTATCAATAGATATAGGTAATTCCTTCAACTATGAGCACTATGGCAATTGCAAAGATTAAAGGGTACTCAATTTGTCAATAGATGTAGGTAACTCCTTCAATTGAGAGCACTCTGACAAATCCAAATTTTTAAGGCTGGTCAATTTGTTAATAGATGTAGGTAATTCCTTCAATTGTGAACATTGTGAAAAATCCAACTTTTCAAGGCTAGTCAATTTGTCAATAGGTGTAGGTAATTCTTTCAATTACAAGCACCATAACAAATCCAACCACTGAAGGGTAGTCAAATTTTCAATAGATGTAGGTAACGCCTTCAATTCTGAGCACTGTGGCAAATCCAACTTTTCAAGGTTAGTCAATTTGTCAATGGATGTAGGTAATTCCTTCAATTGCGAGCACTGTAACAAATCCATCCACTCAAAGGTAGTCAAATTTTCAATAGATGTAAGTAACTTTTTCAATTACGAGCACCCTAACAAATGCAACGATTGAAGGGCAGTCAATTTGTTAATAGATGTAGGTAACTCCTTCAACTCCGAGCACCTCGACAAATGCAACGATTGAAGGGCAGTCAATTTGTCAATAGATGTAGGTAACTCCTTGAACTCCGAGCACCTTGACAAATTCAATGATTGAAGGGCAGTCAATTTGTCAATAGATGTAGGTAACTCTTTCAAGTCCAACACCCTGACAAATTCAACGATTGAAGGGTTGTCAATTTGTCAAAAGATGTAGGTAACTCCTTCAACTCCGAGCACCCTGACAAATCCAACGATTGAAGGGCAATCAATTTGTCAATAGATGTAGATAACTCCTTCAACTCCCAGCACCCTGACAAATGCAACCACTGAAGGGTAGTCAATTTGTGAATAGATGTAGGTAACTCCTTCAACTCCGAGCACCCTGACAAATCCAATGATTGAAAGACAATCAATTTGTCAATAAATGTAGGTAACTCCTTCAACTTTGAGCACCCTGACAAATCGAACTCTTCAAGGTCAGTCAATTTGTCAATAGATGTAAGTAACTCCTTCAACTCCGAGCACCCTGACAAATCCAATGATTAAAGGGCAATCAATTTGTCAATAAATGTAGGTAACTCCTTGAACTCCAAGCGCCCTGACAAATACAACCGCCGAAGGGCTACCAATTTGTCAATAGATGTAGGTAACTCCTTCAACTCCGAGCACCTTGACAAATACAACCGCCGAAAGGTAGTCAATTTGTCAATAGATGTAGCTGACTCCTTCAACTCCGAGCACCCTGACAAACACAACGATTGAAGGGCAGTCAATTGTCCATAGATGTAGGTCACTCCTTCAACTTCGAGCACCTTGACAAATACAACCGCCGAAGGGTAGTCAATTTGTCAATAGACATAGGTGACTCCTTCAACTCCAAGCACCCTGACAAATACAATGATTGAAAGGCAGTCAATTGTCCATAGATGTAGGTAACTCCTTCAAGTCCGAGCACCTTGACAAATTCAACGATAGAAGGGCAATCAATTTGTTAATAGATGTAGGTAACTCCTTCAACTCCGAGCACCTTGACATATTCAACGATAGAAGGGCAGTCAATTTGTTAATAGTTGTAGGTAACTCCTCCAACGTTGAGCACCCTAACAAATCCAACTTTTCAAGGCTAGCACTTTGTCAATAGACGTAGGTAACTCCTTCAACTCCAAGCACCCTGACAAATCCAATGATTGAAGGGCAATCAATTTGTCAATAGATGTAGGTAACTCCTTCAACTCCGAACACCCTGACAAATACAACCGCCGAAGGGCAGTCAATTTGTCAATAGATGTAGGTAACTCCTTCAACTTCGAGCACGCTGACAAATGCAACGATTGAAGGGCAGTCAATTTGTTAATAGAGGTAGGTAACTCCTTCAACTCCGAGCACCTTGACAAATTCAACGATTGAAGGGCAAGGAATTTGTTAATAGTTATAGGTAACTCCTTCAACTTTGAGCACCCTGAAAAATCCAATGATTGAAGGGCAATCAAGTTGTCAATAGATGTAGGTAACTCCTTCAACTCCGACCACCCTGACAAATACAACCGCTGAAGGGTAGTCAATTTGTCAATAGATGTAGCGAACTCCTTCAACTCCAAGCACCCTGACAAATGCAACCACCGAAGGGTAGTCAATTTGTCAATATATGTAGGTAACTCCTTCAACTCCGAGCACCTTGACAAATCCAACGATTGAAGGGCAATCCATTTGTCAATAGATGTACGTAACTCCTTCAACCCCAAGCATCGTGAGAAATGCAACCACTGAAGCATAATCAATTTGTCAATAGATGTAGGTAACTCTTTCAACTCCGAGCAGCCTGACAAATCTAATGATTGAAGGGCAATCAATTTGTCAATAGATGTAGGTAACTCCTTCAACTTTGAGCACCCTGACAAATCCAACTCTTCAAGGCCAGTCAATTTGTCAATAGATGTAGGTAACTCCTTGAACTCCGAGCACCCTAAGAAATTCAAACATTGAAGGGTAGTCAATTTGTTAATAGTTGTAGGTAACTCCTTCAACTCCGAGCACCCTGACAAATCCAACTTTTCAAGGCTAGTCAATTTGTCAATAAACGTAGGTAACTCCGTCAACTCCGAGCACCCTGACAAATTCAACCCTTCAAGGCGAGTCAATTTGTCAATAGATGTAGGTAATTCCTTCAACTCCAAGCACCCTCACAAATGCAACCACCGAAGGGTAGTCAATTAGTCAATACAAGTAGGTAACTCCTTCAACTCCGAGCACCTTGAGAAATCCAATGATTGAAAGCCAATCAATTTGTCAATAGATGGAGGTAACTCCTTCAATTTTGAGCACCCTGACAAATCCAACTTTTCAAGGCTAGTAAATTTGTCAATAGATGTAGGTAACTCCTTCAACTCCGAGCACCCTGACAAATCCAATGATTGAAGGGCAATCAATTTGTCAATAGATGTAGGTAACTCCTTCAACTTTGACCACCCTGACAAATACAACCGTTGAAGGGCAGTCAATTTGTCAATAGATGTAGGTAACTCCCTCAATTCCGAGCACCCTAACAAATTCAACGATTGAAGGGCAATCAATTTGTCAATAGATGTACGTAATTCCTTCAACTCCGAGCACCCTGACAAATTCAACGATTGAAGGGCAATCAATTTGTCAATAGATGTAGGTAACTCCTTCAACTCCGAGCACCCTAAGAAATTCAAAGATTGAAGGGCAGTCAATTTGTTAATAGTTGTAGGTAACTCCTTCAACTTTCAGAACCCTGACAAATCCAACTTTTCAAGGCTAGTCAATTTGTGAATAGATGTAGGTAACTCCTTCAACTCCGACCACCTTGACAAATTCAACTCTTCAAGGCAAGTCAATTTGTCAATAAATGTAGGTACCTCCTTCAACTCCGAGCACCCTAACAAATTCAATGATTGAAGGGTAGTCAATTTGTTAATAGTTGAAGGTAACTCCTTCAACTTTGAGCACCCTCACAAATCCAATGATTGAAAGGTAATCAATTTGTCAATAGATGTAGGTAACTCTTCCAACTCTGACCACCTTGACAAATGCAACCGCCGAAGGGCAGTTAATTTGTCAATACATGTAGGGAACTCCTTCAGCTCCGAGCACCCTGACAAATTCAACGATTGAAGGGCAGTCAATTTGTCAATAGATGTAGGTAACTCCTTCAACTCCGAGCACCCTGACAAATCCAACCATTGAAGGGCAGTCAATTTGTCAATAGTTCTAGTTAACTCCTTCAACTCCGAGCACCCTGACAAATACAACGATTAAAGGGCAGTCAATTTGTCAATAGATGTAGGTAACTCCTTCAACTCCGAGCACCTTGACAAATCCAACCATTGAAGGGCAGTTAATTTGTCAATAGATGTAGGTAACTCCTTCAACTCCGAGCACCCTAACAAATACAACGATTGAAGGGCAGTCAATTTGTCAATAGATGTAGGTAACTCTTTCAACTCCGAGCACCCTGACAAACGCAACGATTGAAGGGCAGTCAATTTGTCAATAGATGTAGTTAACTGCTTCAACGACGAGCGCCCTGACAAATCCAATGATTGCAGGGCAATCAATTTGTCAATAGATGTACGTAACTCCTTCAACTCCAACCACCCTGACAAATACAATCACTAAAGGGCAGTCAATTTGTCAATAGATGTAGGTAACTCCTTCAACTCCAAGCACCCTTACAAATGCAACCTTCGAAGCGTAGTCAATTTGTTAATAGATGTAGGTAACTCCTCCAACTCCGAGCACTTTAACAAATCCAACGATTGAAGGGCAATCAATTTGTCAATAGATGTAGGTAACTCCTTGAACTTTGAGCACGTTGACAAATCCAACATTTCAAGGCTAGTCAAATTGTCAATCGATGTAGGTAACTCCTTCGACTCCGAGCACCCTAACAAATTCAACGATTGAAGGGTAGTCAATTTGTTAATAGTTATAGGTAACTCCTTCAACTTTGAGCACCCTCACAAATCCAACTTTTCAAGGTCAGTCAATTTGTCAATAGATGTAAGTAACTCCTTCAACTCCGACCACCCTGACAAATTCAACTCTTGAAGGCTGGTCAATTTGTCAATAGATGTAGGTATTTCCTTCAACTCCGAGCACCCTAACAAATTCAACGATTGAAGGGTAGTCAATTTGTTAATAGTTGTAGGTAACTCCTTCAACTTTGAGCACCCTGACAAATCCAACTTTTCAAGGCTAGTCAATTTGTCAATAGATGTAGGTAATTCCTTCAACTCCGAGCACCCTGACAAATCCAATGATTGAAGGGCAATCAATTTGTCAATAGATATACATAACTCATTCAACTCCGACCACCCTGACAAATACAACCACTCAAGGACAGTCAATTTGTCAATAAATGTAGGTAACTCCTTAAACTCCAAGCACCCTAACAAATGCAACCACCGAAGGGTAATCAATTTGTCAATAGATGTAGGTAGCTCCTTCAACTCCGAGCATTTGACAAATCCAACGATTGAAGGGCAATCAATTTGTTAATAGATGCAGGTAACTCGTTGAACTTTGAGCACCCTTACAAATCCAACATTTCAAGGCTAGTCAATTTGTCAATCGATGTAGGTAACTCCTTCAACCCCGAGCACCCTAACAAATTCAACGATTGAAGGATAGTCAATTTGTTAATAGTTGTAGGTAACTCCTTCAACTTTGAGCACCCTGACAAATCCAACTTTTCAAGGCTAGTCAATTTGTCAATAGATGTAGGTAATTCCTTCAACTCCGAGCACCTTGACAAATCCAATGATTGAAGGGCAATCAATTTCTCAATAGATGTACGTAACTCCTTCAACTCCGACCACCCTGACAAATACAACTGTTGAAGGACAGTCAATTTGTCAATAGATGTAGGCAACTCCTTCAACTCCAAGCACCCTGACAAATGCAACCACCGAAGGGTAGTCAATTTGTCAATAGATGTAGGGAACTCCTTCAACTCCGAGCACCTTCACAAATCCAACGATTGAAGGGCAATTAATTTGTCAATAGAAGTAGGTGACTCCTTCAACTCCGAGCACCCTGACAAATCCAACGATTGAAGGGCAGTGAATTTGTTAATCAATGTAGGTAACTCCTTCAACTCCGAGCACCCCGACAAATCCAATGATTGAAGGGCAATCAATTTGTCAACAGATGTAGGTAATTCCTTTAACTCCGAGCACCTTGACAAATCCAAGGATTGAAGGGTAATCAATTTGTCAATAGATGTAGGTAACTGCTTCAATTCGGAGCACCCTGATAAATTCAACGATTGAAGGGCAGTCAATTTGTGAATAAATGTAGGTAATTCCTTCAACTCCGAGCACCCTGACAAATTGAACAATTGAAGGGGAGTCAATTTGTCAATAGATGTAGGTAACTCCTTCAACTTCGAGCACCCTTACAAATTCAAAGATTGAAGGGTAGTCAATTTGTTAATAATTGTAGGTAACTCCTTCAACTTTGAGCACCCTGGCAAATCCAGCTTTTCAAGGCTAGTCAATTTGTGAATAGATGTAGGTAACTCCTGCAACTCTGAACGCCCTGATAAATCCAATGATTGAAGGGCAATAAATTTGTCAACAGATGTAGGTAATTCTTTCAACTCCGAGCACCCTCACAAATACAACGGTCGAAGCGTAGTCAATTTGTGAACAGATGTAGGTAACTCCTTCAACTCCGAGCACGCTGACAAATGCAATTATTGAAGGGCAGTCAATTTGTCAATAGATGTAGGTAACTCCTTCAACTCCGAGCACCGTGACAAATTCAACGATTGAATGGCGGTCAATTTGTTGATAGTTGTAGGTAACTCCTTCAACTTTGAGCACCTTGCTAAATCCAACTTTTCAAGGCTAGTGAGTTTGTCAATAGATGTAGGTAACTCCTTCAACTCCGAGCACCTTGACAAATTCAACTCTTGAAGGCTAGTCAATTTGTCAATATATGTAGGTAACTCCTTCAACTCCGAGCAACCTGACAAATTCAACGATTGAAGGGTAGTCAATTTGTTAATAGCTGTAGGGAACTCCTTCAACTCCGAGCACCCTGACAAATCCAACTTTTCAAGGCTAATCAATTTGTCAATAGATGTAGGTAACTCCTTCAACTCCGAGCACCCTGACAAATCCAATGATTGAAGGGCAATCAATTTGTCAATAGATGTACGTAACTCCTTCAACTCCGACCACCCTTACAAATGCAACCGCCGAAGTGTAGTCAATTTGTCAATAGATGTAGGTAACTCCTTCAACTCCGACCACCGTGACAAATTCAATGATTGAAGGGCAATCGATTTTCAATAGTTGTAGATAAGGCCTTCAACTCCGAGCACCCTAACAAATTCAACAATTGAAGGGCAGTCAATTTGTCAATAGATGTAGGTAACCCCTTTAACTTCGAGCACCCTGACAAATTCAACGATTGAAGGGCAGTCAATTTGTCAATAGATGTAGGTAACTCGTTCAACTCCGAGCACCCTGACAAATTCAAAGATTGAAGGGTAGTCAATTTGTTAATAGTGGTAGGGAACTCCTTGTACTTTGAGCACCCTGACAAATCCAACTTTTCAAGGCTAGTCAATTTGTCAATAGATGTAGGTAACTCGTTGAACTCCGAGAACCCTGAGAAATCCAATGATTGAAGGGCAATGAATTTGTCAATAGATGTAGGTAACTCCTTCAACTCTGACCACCCTGACAAATACAACCGCTGAAGGGCAGTCAATTTGTTAATAGATGTAGGTAATTCCTTCAACTCTGAGCACCTTGATAAATTCAACGATTGAGGGCAGTCAATTTGTCAATAGATGTAGATAACTCCTTCAACTCTGACCACCCTGACAAATTCAAAGATTGAAGGGTAGTCAATTTATTAAAAGTTGTAGGTAACTCCTTCAACTTTCAGCACCCTGACAAATCCAACTTTTCAAAGCTAGTCAATTTGTCAGTAAATGTAGGTAACTCCTTCAATTCCGACCACCCTCACAAATACAACCGCTGAAGGGTAGTCAATTTGTCAATAGATGTAGGTAATTCCTTCAACTCCGAGCACCTTGACAAATTCAACGATTGAAGGGTAGTCAATTTGTCAATAGATGTAGGTAACTCCATCAACTCCGAGCACCCTGATAAATTCAACTGTTGAAGGCCAGTCAATTTGTCCATAGATGTTGGTAACTCCTTGAACTTTGAGCACCTTCACAAATACAACGATTGAAGGGCAGTCAATTTGTCAATAGATGTAGGTAACTCCTTCAACTCCGAGCACCCTGACAAATCCAACGATTGAAGGGCAGATAATTTGTGAATAGATGTTGGTAACTGCTTCAACGCCGAGCACCCTGACAAATACAACCGCCGAAGGGTAGGCAATTTGTCAATAGATGTAGGTAACTCTTTCAACTCCGAGCACCCTAACAAATCCAATGATTGAAGGGCAATCAATTTGTCAATAGATGTAGGTAACTCCTTCAACTCCGACCACCCTGACAAATACAACCGCTGAAGCGTAGTCAATTTGTCAATAGATGTAGGTAACTCCTTCAACTCCGAGCACCCTAACAAATTCAACGATTGAAGGGCAGTCAATTTGTCAATAGATGTAGGTAACTCCTTCAACTCCGAGCACCCACACACATTCAACTCTTGAAGGCGAGTCAATTTGTCAATAGATGTAGGTAATTCCTTCAACTTTGAGCATCTTGGCAAATACAACGATTGAAGGGCAGTCAATTTGTTAATGAATGTAGGTAACTCCTTCAACTCCGAGCACCTTGACAAATATAACGATTGAAGGGCAGTCAATTTGTCAATAGATGTAGGTAACTCCTTCAACTCCGAGCACCCTGACAAATCCAATGATTGAAAGGCAATCAATTTGTGAATAGTTGTAGGTAACTCCTTCAACTCCGACCACCCTGACAAATATAACCACTGAAGGGTAGTCAATTTGTCAATAGTTGTAGGTAACCCCTTCAACTTTGAGCATTCTCACAAATCCAACTTTTCAAGGCTAGTCAATTTGTCAATAGAGGTCGGTAACTCCTTAAACTCCGAGCACCCTGACAAATCCAATGATTGAAGGGCAATCAATTTGTCAATAGTTATAGGTAACTCCTTCAACTTTTAACACCCTGACAAATCCAACTCTTCAAGGCCTGTCAATTTGTCAATAGATAAAGGTAACTCCTTCAACTCCGAGCACCATGACAAATTCAAAGATTGAAGGGTAATCAATTTGTTAATAGATGTAGGTAACTCCTTCAACTTTGATCACCCTGACAAATCCAAGTCTTGAAAGGCAGTCAATTTGTCAATAGATGGAGGTAACTCCTTCAACTTTGATCACCTTGACAAATCCAAGTTTTGAAGCGCAGTCAATTTGTCAATAGATGTAGGTAACTCCTTCAACTCCGAGCACCTTGACAAATTCAACGATTGAAGGGCAATCAATTTGTCAATAGATGTAGGTAAATCCTTCAACTCCGAGCACCCTGACAAATGCAACTCTTGAAGGGCAGTCAATTTGTCAATAGATGTAGGTAACTCCTTCAATTCCGAGCACCCTGACAAATCCAACCATTGAAGGGAAGTCAATTTGTCAATAGATGTAGGTAACTCCTTCAACTCCGAGCACCGTGACAAATGCAACGATTGAAGGGTAGTCAATTTGTCAATAGATGTAGGTAACTGCTTCAACGACGAGCACCCTGACAAATACAACCGCCGAAGGGTAGGCAATTTGTCAATAGATGTAGGTAGTTCCTTCAACTCCGAGCACCCTGACAAATACAACGATTGAAGGGCAGTCAATTTGTCAATAAATGTAGGTAACTCCTTTAACTCCGAGCACCCTGATAAATCCAACCATTGAAGGGCAGTCAATTTGTCAATAGATGTAGGTAACTCCTTCAACTCCGAGCACCCTGACAAATTCAACTCTTGAAGGCAGTCAATTTGTCAATAGATGTAGGTAACTCCTTTAATCCGAGCACCTTGACAAATCCAACCATTGAAGGGCAGTCAATTTGTCAATAAAGGTAGGTAACTCCTTCAGCTACGAGCACCTTGACAAATTCAACGATTGAAGGGCAGTCAATTTGTCAATAGATGTAGGTAACTCCTTCAACTCCGAGCACCCTGACAAATCCAACCATTGAAGGGAAGTCAATTTGTCAATAGAGGTAGGTAACTCCTTCAACTTCGAGCACGTTGACAAATTCAATGATTGAAGGGCAGTCAATTTGTCAATAGATGTAGGTAACTCCTTCAACTCCGAGCACCCTGACAAATATATCGATTGAAGGGCAGTTAATTTGTCAATAGATGTAGGTAACTCCTTCAACTCCGAGCACCCTAACAAATGCTACGATTAAAGGGCAGTCAATTTGTCAATAGATGTAGGTAACTCCTTGAACTCCGAGCACCGTGACAAATCCAACCATTGAAGGGCAGTCAATTTGTCAATAGATGTAGGTAACTCCTTCAACTCCGAGCACCCTGACAAATCCAACCATTGAAGGGCAGTCAATTTGTCAATAGATGTAGGTAACTCCTTCAACTCC
>Ga0209611_10004113_pt1 | contig 24997 bp, 18 predicted proteins | sample S1TSphgellanicum_3_FD_187693 | JGI IMG/M metagenome (GOLD analysis project Ga0209611, IMG submission 187693) | Host-associated microbial communities from peat moss isolated from Minnesota, USA - S1T2_Fc - Sphagnum magellanicum MG (SPAdes) (version 2) | ecosystem: Host-associated > Plants > Peat...
TTACCTCTTGTCAAACAGAAGAAAGAAAAAAAAAACCACAAAGAGAAAAAGATCATAGAGAAGAAAAAGAAATGTAAAGAAGGTAATCTTTTCTCCCTTCTGCATTTGGGATGAAGCACTCCTCTTGCTTTTTCCTCTCTAGATTCCTTCAACATTGAGCTCTCCACCTTCCTCAAGCCTTGTGTTTACATCTCCTCAAAACACTATGCTACTCAAGCTCATGAGTAGGAAATGAGGTGAAGGAGGTAGGAGGGCGGAGGTAGGTAGGAGGGGGCGAAGTAGGTAGGAGGGGAAAATTTTGGGGCAGAGAAGGGGGTTGAAAAATCCCTGGGCAAGGCAATAGAATGTGTTTTTGGTTCATCCCCAAAACAGCTTGAACGGCCTCATCCTGAACTGGTGCATTGGTGGCTATTGTTTCACTCCAGCCAAGTCACCCTCTCTTTCACCCCTTAATCTGTTTGCTTTCACTCCCTATCCCCTCTTTGAGTGGTATCTGCAAAGTAAGGAAATTTTATTAAATCTCAGTATAAAATGCTGAAATGCACCATTTAATGCACAAGGTTCGACAGTAATTATAGTAGTTGTACACGTATGATCAGTGAAAATGTATGTAGTGCTCCGGGAAAAGTAAAGAAGGGATGAAACTCAGTTTACCACCAAAATTGATGGAAAAACTAGTTTGGGTCCCAGTTATTTCGTTTAGTAAAATTTCATTCCCATTAAGCATTTGATGCCCTATTATGCTGAAACTGGCCGTTCTCGCCCCCTAATCGCCTGACTTTATAGATAACTTTATTGTAACAAATGAAACTTAAAAGGTTACCATGTGTCTTGTGTCATAAAGGAAAACCATATTCTATTGTGGGGAATGAAGAAAGTGTACAAAACCAACCAAGCTGCTGTGGAGACCGGGATTTTTTTTCCCAACGAGAAATGGTCATCTCGCTAATGTAGTAATAATCTGAGGTTGGGATGTATTGCAAAGTATTGTTGTTCAGTAGAAGTGCAGCATGGACGACAAATCTTTAGTTGGCCCCCTTGCACTAAAGTTATCTGGGGATCAGTATTCCCAGTTTCGCCATAATTGGGGATGAGGCGAAAAGAGAGGATGGGGAAAAAATTCGTAGAGAACACAAGTGAGGACCAAAGTCCTTGTTTTAAAAATCATAACTCATCCTTTGGGAGTTCCATTCCCAGTTCTAGTTTTGCTTGGAGTTTCACCCACAGTTTTGAATTTTCCATTACCTCCACCTTAACTGTTGCTCATATTCTTCATTAGATCAAAGCCTTTCCAGAATAAGCTCCTGCAAAATCTTCTGAATTGATACCCCAATACCCAGTTTCATGAAACAGTACCCAATTTCATTTATGACAACCCTCAAATTGGGGATGAAACTGGGATTATAAGGTCAAACCAGGGCCCAAAGATGGGATGATTTCCCAATAAATCTAATGAGTGCAGACGCTACCACAGCCTCAACACAAGGCTATCAATAAACAAGTCCTTTGACCAGCTTTAAGCTGATCACCGCCCAAATCTACACCATTGATAAAATCCTAGATGCATTTTGATTTCCAAATCCACGGCTGAATATCAAGCAGCTCATTATGCAAATGCGCTCGCTGCCACACGATGCAACCATATAGCACAATTATATGGGTAATTATTATGCAAAATGAATTTGATTCACTACGTCAAAACATGACATTCATGACTAGACCAATACAACTACACGACATAAAGGACTAAAAATGACATAAACAATTACCCTAATTGAAAGGAACCAATCATGAATGTCATGTTTTGACGTAGTGATTAAAATTAGTGTAGGGTTTAAGCCTGAGGCTCTGAGTTTTACTGAGTGTAAAGAGGTAAATAGTCTTTAATTAGTAAAGATGTGTGCTAATTTTCAATAAAATAATTCCAGTTAGGTCTCCAAATTTCCACCCACAAATTCAATTTCACTTGAAGCCAAAAGTAGTATCCCAATTAGTACACCAATGCCAAGTCTCTTCCTTCCTTCCTTCCTTCCAGACTCGAAAAGTGGGAAATTTGCACGCTCCTTATCAAAGTATGGACTCAGCACACACCTTTTTTTTTGGACCTTAAACTCCACATGAACAACAATCTAAATCTCAAGCTTGCCTGCTGCATGCCTTCAGGTAATTAATTGATCATTATTTGGCTATATTTTGCAAAGCAGCAACATTGATTCTTGACCATGAACAAAACAAACTTTTCTCAACTTGAAATCAACAACATAACATGATCAGACCAAAGGATATGGATCCTATTTTGTAAGGTTGGCCGCAATCTGTCAGAAATTGACATACTGCAGCTGGGTCCTGTGACTAAATGTTGGGTGTTAAATTATTCTCAAGTGAAAAATAAAATAAAATTGTGACGACCAGATTTTTCAGGAATTGAATCTTGCAGCACCTTTGAAGCACATGGCAGAGTCCTTACTACTATGTTAGTACCTTGATGAATTGAAATCAGCAAAGCTCCTTTGCTTATTCTTAACTGCAAAAATCCTAAAACATTCAGGTTCAGGCTACCAGAGTCCAGAGTCTATATTTTCATATATATATATATATAGAACAAATCTGTGGATTATCAGTCTTAGGTATAGCATAAGAATTACACAAGTTTCTGTAATAAAATCAGTTTCCAACAGGGTTGAGGATTGTAGGTTTGGGTTTTCTTCAACACACTAGTGGAATCTGGAGATGCAAGCAAGTCAGACCAACACACAGAGGTTTGAGAGACACCTTACCTTCAGAGGGACTTTAGACTAATAATAAATATACAGATATTACATGATGTGCCCATGAAAATTTGAAATGTTTCCAACTCTTTCTTTTCTTGCACATCAGGGTGTGTGTTTCAGCTTCAATTTCAATTATTGATTGTCCCAGTGTCGAGACATCATCGAGACCAATGTTGTACCGGTATATAAGGTGCAACCTGGGTACATATATAGTGCACTCATATCATGAGTACTACTAGTATGGAAGAACATACTAGTCAGATATGACCTGAGGCAATATCCACCTTCTACCAGTAAAACCCTCAACCCTAAACCTTGAAACCCAGTCTAGTTTCGGACCTGTGATATACCAAGTTTATACTTGCCTATACAAAGTACCAATACAAGGTTTTATGCCTGCCACATACAAGGCAAAAATCAGATTCGGACCTACTTACTACCAAGTAACAGACTGGTATGACAGTTTTGAAGAGTACCCAATACCAGTACCTGTCAGGTATGAAAGGAGAAACAAAAAAACCACCCCATACCATGACCAGTTTCGTATGTTCAAAAGTACATACCACTTCAACACTGGTCCAGACTCCAGACTAAAAGACAAGAGCTGAGCATCCGTGTGGAACATGCTAGAGGAGGGGATGCTCTTGCTCTTCCCATCCATGTTGTCAAGGTGAAACTATTGTTTCAAATAGTTTGCTTAGAGCTTCAAAGTTCAAGAGTTCAGACATCATATTTGATGCATCTTCAGCCAGGGGCAGTTGTTTACATTTTTACAAAAAAAATACTGTCAATTCAAAGTAAGATATTTGCTTAGTACTTTGCAAAAATTAGGCCTCCAAAAATCTTTATCTCTTTTTTAAATAATTTTATAATCATGGCATTTGAACATATGATATTTGAGGAGTTTATCTGGTTTACAAATAAGTCTAAAAAAATATCAATTAATCAAATAAACCAGATTTATAAATAACCAAGGGTATGGAGTAAAATTTATCCCATTTACAACTAGGTGGCAAAATAATATGCTCCTGGAATGCAATGGGTACCTAGAAAATACAAAGAGTGACCCCCTTGAGTCCCATCCTTCATAAGCATATTTTCTTTGGGAACTTTTGTATTAAATCTTAGTTTGATTATTCATCATGTTTGTATTGTGTGTTAAGAATAGAGATTTATTGAGGTTTAACTTCCCTGAAATTTCATCACTTTTTAGAGGATTAGCGATGATTTTAGCTATGAAAAAAATTTGATTGATAGAACAAATTATATTAGAGTGTTCATCACATTAATATTGAGGTTCTTGAAAAAAAAAAAAAAATTGCAAAAACATTTCAACTACTTTCAAGTACTTGAAATCTACGTATCAAACTATCATAAATAGGAAGGTCCAATTCAAGTACTTGCAAGGATTTTTAAAAAAAATGATTTTATCAATTCAACTTTGAACTCAAAGCCAACATTAGTTAAAAAACAATGTACCTAAAAATATTTACATTCTATCCATAAAGTCATGTACTTGATATATGTTTTATTCAAAGACCTTAATGTTTACATTGTTACATTACTTTTTGTGTATACTTTATCTTGCTTTTACTCATCCATAAGTCCTTCTCTATTATGATTTCCAAAATGGAGTCATAAATGAAAAATATCTTGTGTTTGTTACAAAACCCAATTTTTTTCCATCATACTATCAATTTATCAATTGTTGAACAATTTAAAAGACCCAATTGCAAATTGAATTTGAATAAGATTTAGATCTTTTACATCACACAACAAACCATTTGATTTTGTGAATTCATAGTGTTGTACAAATTATCCAAGGACTTTCTATCAACTAGAAATTGGTGAGATGGTGATTGATGAGACACCAACCTATCAACATGTACGACAATTACAAATCACCGGTTGGACATTTACAAAAGAAAAACAAATGTAGAGGATTAACTTGGGTACATTGGAAAATCCTCAATTTGCAAATATCAATGTTGCATTACTAACTTATTTGAAGGTACAAATAAAAGTATTAAAGGACTTCAAACATATTTTTGCTTAAACATACAAGGATTTGAAGGTACAAGATTGTTTTTTTGACTAATTGGGGAACATTTGTGTGCATAGTAATGCCTTTTGGTGTGAAGAATGGTCCATTGATTTATCAACATGCTATCAACAAAACATTTTGTGAATAGATTTGTTCATGAAGGTATTTTTCAATGATTTTACTATATATATTTAGTAGCATGGATATGCAGTTTTGACAAATTATGATTTCGTTTCCTAAAATGTTGGGAATTTGGGATTAATTTTAATTGGAAAAGTGCAATTTTATCGTGTTTTTTCGATTAATCCTTGGATTTGTTGTTTTTAAGGAAAAAAATTTCATGATCCAAAAAAAGGAGGCAATTTTGAATATTCCGATGTTGACAACTCCAGTATAAACCCAAATGTTTAATGGAATGGCCTATTTTTACAAATTTTTTATTAAAAAAATTGTGTTCAATATGGAGCCAATTACCAAGCTAATGCAAAAATCTACTTCTTTTGTTTAAATTCATAAATGTCAAGCAACGTGGGAAAAGATTATAATTTAGTGTATTGCGACACCAACTTTGGTTAAGTCAAACTAGGATCTTGAATTCCACATTTATACCAATGCATCACAATTATTGTGCGAGCTATGTTACCACATAATCAAATCAAAATATTTGATCAATTGATTGTTTATGCATCACAAATAATAAATCATGTTGAATTTAATTATATGATTATGGAACATGAAGCTTTAACCATGGTTTGTGTTTTGCACAAGGTTTGTAATTTCTTGTTGGGAAATCTATTTGTCTTTTTAGTTGATCAACTAGGTTGTAGTCTATCTAGTTAATAAACCACAAGTTTCAAGGTGCATAACTCAATGGTTATTTTTGTTCTTAGAATATGATTTGAAAGTCATTTATAAACCTACAAAATATCATGATGTTGTTGATGCATTATCAATATTTCCAAACCAAGATTTAAAAAGATTGAAGAAATTTACATGTTTTAACCTAAAAGTTTTATTCATCCAAATCACCCAAAAAAGGTTTATAGACTTTTCAAAACAAGTTAAGGGTGAAACAAACTATATATATATAATTTGTCCCACTTTATTGGTTTTATGGATAAAGGGGAGAAGTAGATGTTAGTGAAAATTGCTCCTGGTGTAATGTTGAAATTGTTTTTGGGTTGGAAGCATCACAAATTATGCCACTTCCTTTTCTAACCACATTTTTTTTTTTGAAATCTTTTTTTTGTTCGTCTACAAGTATAAAACATCATCTTTTCATGGTGAAAACATAGGTTCAAATCCCATAAGGGATAACCTTGCTTACAATTATTATGGTTATTTTGAAAGCCAAGTGAAAAGGGTTTTTTGGTTCACATGGAAATTTGATCATCTAAAAAAAGATGCAAAAGAAAAAAAAACATCTATAATTTTTCTTGAGAAATCTATTTCTCTTTTTGTTGTTTAGCATACACAAACTTTGCCCAATTTAGTGATGGCCGCAAGTGTCTTTATACTACTCAAAGCATAGAGCACAACCCGATATATATATAAGCCAAAACTCTTCATGAATGTGGTAATTTTTATTTTTTTAATCTCTAGTAAACAAGGTTTATACTTCAATTCATTTTATTAAGTGGATGATCCAATATTTATGAGTGATGATGAACAATTCTTACAAGGCGTCAAACCTTATCTCTCTAATGCATTTGAAATGACTAATACTAACTTCATAGAATTTTGTTTCAAGATTCAAGTAAGTAAAAACATCACAAACCATTCCCTTCACTTGTCCCAAAAAAAATATCTTGCATATGTTCTCAAACATTTTGGGATGTTAAATTGTAAACTTGTTGATGCTTCTTTACCAACTAGAAAAAAATTCATAAAAAAAATGGGACCAAAAGACATATGTGAAGTAGATTTGATGAAGACTATGTCTATGCTAAAGGGTGAAAACACAATTAAATGAATAATTGAAACTATCACATTCACAACTATTTTGGATTGTAGATTAAGTTGAAATGTAAAGTCATATTGAACATTAACATCCATTGTCAATTTTTTAATTATCCATGTTACAATAGGCTTTAGTGGAAATATTCAAAATTATGGATGACTTTTAATAGAAGAATGGATTCATAATGAACTTTTGATATGATGATATTGCATTTATCATGCAAAGAAAGTGAAAAATGTGTATTAAAAAATAAAATCATATTAGTGTCAAAAAAATTAATTAAATAAGATACATTGAGATTTTTTTAGTACGAAACATTCTCATATTAAAAAGTTTAAGATGTCATGATTTTCATTATTTTTTATCAATTTTTTACATTTCACATGGAGTTGTTGACCAATCACATGTCTAGGGATATCTATAAAGTGGCATATCAATAATTTTGAACCAAATCATAAATGATACTTATAAGATTTATGGTTTAATAAATATTATAATTTCAAGAATTTTAGTTAATGTAAGGTGTGGAGTCTTCAAAATGTCAAAAATGAACTACTTAACCATGGTTTTACCTAAAGTTGTCAATTACTTCATGTATGCAATGACAAGTATTCATTTCAACCTTGTTTCCTTAGTATGACAAGTTGTTCAATTCATGGCATATCTTGGATTAATTCATTGGATAACAATAAATCACATCTTTTATTACATACAAGCCATGAAAGATATGGGAATTATATATGGTGGTGAAGGCTCAAAGTGAGACGCACTTATAGATTCAAGGATGGATCACCAACTTTGATTAAGCAAAAGATTAAGACTTTGACAAGAAAGCTTCAAAAGTAATATAAACACTCCAAACACAAAAATAGAAATCACAACACCAAAACATGGCATTTACAACTGGCTCCAACTACATGACTCTATAATCCAAATGACCACATTGTAAATGTCACTAGTCGCTAAAATGGTCATAGTCGTAACCACCATTGTGACTGCACCTACAACTATGGAATATTATTTATATAAAATAATATATTATTATATTAATATTTAAATATATTTTCGAATATTGATTTTACAAAATAGTTATTCATTTAATGTAATCTTTGATTATTTATATATTGTATACATATGGTTTTTTCACGAATTGTATAATACACAAATCATATAATTGTATATACAACCATATAAAACACTATTTTATTATATATCATTATACATACCATTGGTCAATGTAATCAACATATGTCATTACCATACCAATGGTCAAAGTTGACTATAGTCAATGTGGTGAACTTGTCACCACAATTGGAACAAGTATTGATATTTGGACCTCCTTGTAATGGTCCAAGGCCTTTGCCATCAACCCACCACATCACATGTGACACAATGTTGTCACATAAAAGCTTTATAATGTTCCAATGTTTGAATGTTCAAAAATACAAAGTTTAAAATTTAATTTCTTTTCCAATACTTAATCAAATGAACATATGAATATGAATTATTAAACTTTGGAGCATAATCTACATATGTGGACCAACTAAAAATTCAAATTAAAAATTTAGTGCATAAATAATCACTTTTGAATTTTTAAAATTTATTTTTTAATTCTGAAATATGAACATAATATGATATTATTAATATATTATGTATATATATTATCTATCATATGTATATAATATACACATATTATAATATAAGTTAATTAATAGAATTGATATTTAGAAAAAAGATTTACCAATTAATTTTATTATACTTATTATAATCAAACCACTTAACATAACATTATAATTGTACTGGTTTTTCATTATTTCAATTTTTTATAATTTTAAATTTATTAAAATCTACATATTCAATACAATATGTACACATACATATGCAATGTTATATGTATATAAATATTTAATGAAACATGTTTTAAATATATACATAATACAACAAATATTTTGTAATAAAACTAAATTCAAATTTGTAAATTATATTTAATCATATTGTTCTGAAAGGTCATTTTATATATAAATTTAATATGTTGTAAATTTATGAATCTTAAACCCATAGATAAATTTGGTAAAACTTTGTTAAATTTGGTTTAAATAGCATGATATTGTTTGAATTATTTTTTTTGTTATTAAAATAGGATATATAGATTAGACTTGGTTAGATTAAAATTAAAATTCATTAATTTTGTTTAATTTTGGTTAAAGTAATATAAATGAGGCTAAAGTAGGTTATTCTGGCCAAAATAGGATAAATTTTTTAATATTTTGATAAACTTGGCTAAAACTTGATTAACCTTTTTAAACTAAATGATTTTGGCTAAATTTGGTTAAATTTAAAAACAATTAATTTAAATTTGGTTAAAATTGGTAAAATCAAGTTACATGAAAGCACTTAAGGTAAACATGGTCAATTAAACTTGGCTAAATTTGAATTTTTTTGGAAAATAAGATTTTTTAATGTATTTTGCTAGAACTGAGGCCAACTAGGCTAAATTGAATTAATTAATCTAAATTTGGCTAAACTTGGAAAATTTAAATGTTGCTAAAGTTGGTTACATTTGGCTAAACTAAATTAAATTGACTGACAAATGTTAAAATATGTTACATTAAGTTAATATAAGATTATTTATAATAAATTAGGTATTTAATATAAACTATATAGGCTACTCAGGGTGAATTAGTTTTAAGTGGGTTAAATCAGGATTGCATTAAGTTATAATAAATTAATTTAAATTAAACTAGGTTTAAATTAATTCACACTAAACTAAGAATTATTTAAATTATATTAAATTAAGGTAAATTAAACTAAGTTAGGCTTCTAATACAAATTTGAGCATGTTGATATGGTTTTTTTTTTTTTTTTTTTAAACTTGTTGAAACAAGATCAAGTAAATATTTTAATATGGTTACATTAGTCATGTAGTTGTATTTGTAGTCATAATTATTTTTAGTTGTAATCATAATCATATTTGTAGTCACAAACTCATAATTATGACTGTAGTTATCAAAATGACTACGACTCAAGTCCACTTACAATTACATGACTATTTTGAGCAATAGTTGCAACATATCCTAATCATAGAAACCACATTTTGGCATAATGAATGAAGGAAGTACAATTCTATTAAGTTATCCATTATGTAAAATCTCTGACTGTAGGTCTTTGGTTCATGGAAGTAATTAGAATGAAGCTTGTGTTTGCTTTAAGTTAAAGAAAAAACAATTCGTAAGAAATTCAAATTTAAATTGATGTATTTATTCACTTCTATGCATGGTCCATGTATGTTTGGGTAGTTGACACCTTGGACACAATGCTATTTTAAAACAAAAAAAATTATGGCAAAAAATAATGTTAAAAATGATTTCATCTATTGATGTGATCATACATTTACAACACTCCCATTCATGAAATATGTCAAATTAATTTTTGATTGTATGCAAACAAATATTGAATGATCCCTACAAGTTGGGCAAATCTTCTAAAACAACTATAAAGTCTAAGTAAATAATATAGTTTTGCAAAACAATCTCTAAAGGTAATGCCTTAGTTAAGATGTGTGCAAATTGTTAGACGATGTTAATATGAAACACATGAATATTACTTAAAGCTTAGTGTTATTTGATGAAATGATACTAAATGTTGATGTGTTCAGTTCTTCTATGGAATTATGAGTTATGAATTAATTGAATTGCACTCTTATTGTTGTTGAAAACATTTGTAGGGACTAGTTGAACATACCTTAAATCATTGAACATTTGCCTTGTCCTAAATACCCTTTTGGTGGCCACACTAAATGCTACATATCTCGCTTTTGTGGTCAATGATGTGATGTTATTTTGCTTTCAACTCCCCCAAGATATTGGCCCTCCATTCATTTTCAACACAAAACATGTTTTTTACTTTTTATCTTTGAGATCAATAACAAAATTTGCATCTACATATGCTTCAAATAAATTAACACCTATTCCACTTTGATAGCACAATCCCTAATGATTAGTTCCGTGTACATATTTGTAAATGCTCCTCACAACAGTAAAATGAATGTGACTAGGGGGTAAAAGCATGGTTAGGTGGCTCACATTTGACATTTTGAAGAATCCACATCTTACATTAGCTACAATTCCTACATTTAAAATAATTATCAAACTATAAATCCTGTAATTATCCCTTATGGTTTTGGTTACAAGTATTAATAGACCATCCTATAAATATCCTTAAACATATGATTTGTCAAGAAATTTAGAGAAAAATTTTAAAAATTCAATGTGAAATGGAATAACAATTATAAACTATGGTGAAAATCATGATGAGTTAAAATTTTAAATATGAAAAAAAATTGTATTGGAAAAATTTCAATGCATCTTACAATTAAATTATTCATTTTACGGTGGCCTATTTTTAATTTTAATTTTGATATTACTATGACATATTTTTTGAGTCCACATTTTTCATTTTCTATGTGTGACAAACATAGTGTCATCATTTCAAAAGCTCACAATGAATCCATTCTTTTCTTAAAAACTCATCCATAATTTTTAATAAGATTTTCACTAAAGTCTATTGCAACATCAATAACGAAAAAAAATAAATTTTTGATTTGATTTTACATTTTAAGTTCATTTATAATCTAGAAAAATTACAATTGTGACAGTCCAAACAATCCACCTAATTATGCTTTCACCCTAAGATTAAATGTGAAGTTTGTCACATTACTCACATCATAAGAAATATTAGGTCTAGTTCCTAGATGTGCAAACATAAGGCACCCCACTACTTCACGGTAAGAAAAAATTATTTTTCCATCTCAGTTGTCAAAGAGTTTTCAAGATCTATGTTGGGATCAATAGGAATGTTCATAGGTGTTGCATTTTCAAAACCAAAACACTTGAGAATTTTGCTAATATACAAAGTCTATCTAATCCATAATTTTAATTGTGTTCGGTCTCTAAAAATGTGGAGCCCCACATACAAAATCCATATTGCTTGTTGTTACTTCAAACTCCTCCATCTTCTAAATCATGTGATCTTTCTAACCACTATATTTTTCACTACAGACCAATTTGTCATCAACAAATATTGTGGTCATTAACCTCAAATGTCCTCTATCAACCTAAACACACAAGTCAACACTGTTCTATTACAAATTGTAGGAAACCAAGAAGTCATTAAACTTCTTATTTCATACTTTACCAACTTATTTTAAACCATACAAGCTTTTCTATAGCAAACACACCTAATTTTCGATATGAAGCCCTTTAGTTAGCACATGTAAATCTCTTCCTTCAAGTTTACATACAAATAGGCAATCTTAATGTCAAATTGTGTTAGCTCAAAATCTTCAATTATAACAATTACCAAAACAATCCTAATTGAATCATATTGCACAACAGGTGAAATAGTTCCATCATGATCTATTCCATATAGTTGAGAAGATCCTTTTGCCACCACTCATGCCTTGTACCTTGCAATTTCACCATTTGGGTTAGTCTTTAAATGAAACACAAATAGTATTGCATTTTTCCCAAGTCGAAGATTTATTAAAATCCAAATGTGATTATGAAAAAGGGATTTGTGTTCATCCTCCATGGCAAGCTGCCAGTCCTTCCATTGTGGGTTAGTTATTGCTTCCAAATATATTTTTTGCTCTTGAAGTAGATTTGTTGTCTGTATCAAAGTTGCAAATGAAGGTGCACCTTCAACATAATAATTTGTAAATCGCTTTGGAGGTCCCTTGATGTGACAAAAAAAAACCTCTTGTTTTTGCAACTTTGTTACAGATTCAAGCATCTTTTCAAATGCATGTCCTTTTTCAAATCTAGTTGCAAGATTATTTTTCCATCTTGTTGGTTTGATCTTGCATGTTGTTGTGTTGCATCTTCATTTTGTTCATTGATGTTACATCTCCATTTTGTCCATCTTCATTTTGCACCTAAGTTGTTCATGTGCTTCCATTTTGTGGTTCAATTCTGTTTTTTGGTCTTCCAATTTTTTAGGTTATTTCATTTTTGTTTTGTTGTGTTGTTCCTACATCTCCATCTTCATGAACTAACACATGTTGTTTTCCTCTTCCTAGGTTTCTCAAATCATTATAGGTAGAATGGTCACCTAAATCTTCTTTTTTTAGTGTTATTGTAAAAGTTTCATTTTCACAAAAAATATGTCTTTACAAACAATGATGTGGTTATTCATTGAATGCCACAATCAATATGCTTTTGATGTTCCATTGTACCCAACAAAAAGAATTTTCATAGACCTTGCATTTAATTTCTTTTTAAGTTCTTTTGGCACAAAACATATGAAGTGCATCAAAACACCTTTAAACCCCACTGAGGGTTTATGACATGTCTATAGTTCATACTTTGTTTTCCCTTCATGAGTTTAACTCTATTAAAAACATGTATAGCCATTTATGTTACTTCTACCCAAAGATTGAAATTAAGCCCTTAAAAATGTAACATGTTTTCGATGATGACAGTCCTATTCTTTCATTATGTTTTGCCATACTATTGTGGGCAATAAAGAATACTTGTTTCATCCTTGATTCCTACTTCAGCTAAAAACTCCTTGAAAACATGATTTGCATATTCACCACCATTATTGTTTTTAAATTTCACAATCACATTTCCTACTGCTTGCAAGTTTTTTATTTTCATTTTCTTGAAACATTAAAAAACTTCCCATTTTTTTAATGTGCAATAAACAAATTTGAAATCATTCAAGTCAACATTGAACAACACAAAAAAAATTGCGTTTCCAAATGAAAGGAATATTCATAGGACCACAAACATCAAAATGAAAAAAAATTCCAAGTTTCTTTGCTCTTGATGTTTTGTCATTTTTTGGGAAAGGAAGTCAATTACTTTTCCCATACACACAACTTTCACACAATTTAGCTTTCTACTTCTTCTCACCAAGCTTTATGTTAGTCACCATGTTCTTTCGAAACATCTTCAAGATCATCTCCGGGTGAAGACATCAAACACGATCATGCCATAACTTGAAACTATTGTCACCAAGGGAAGCTCCAAGGAATGTTGTGTTTTTTACTACTATTGCCAATCTTCATGAGATCCAAATTTAGGAACGACTATTGTCATTTGTAATCTATAGAACTTTCCTCATCTCACTCTAGTCAAGATGACCTCACCTTTTCATTCTTGAGTAGTGAGATGACAACTTATATCTCTAGTGTATGTGGTTGCAATCCTTTTGTCAGCCACTTGCCCCACCAAAAATAAGTTCTTCTTAAACAAAGGAGCATACAAGACTTCTCCCATTATATATTTATGCCATCGTCTTTTGACCAAATTCACAATCTCAATTGTTCTAACACCATGAACCCATACCTGCTAGTTATTGGTTATAGCTATTAGCTATGTGCCTAGTTTGATTTTCTTCATGCTCATAAACCAATTGATCTTTTGTTCCATCGTGTGTTTAATGGCTCCCGTGTCTATGCATTAGATGTTTATATTTTGTAATTCTTCATTACTTCAATCAGGTACAAGTCTTATGTTAATAAAATATATATTCACTTTTTAGAACATTAACAATAATGTTATCTTCCTTTTCATATATATTTTTTTCTTACATTCCTATTCCCATTAGGGTGCAAATTTTTTAAGGTGTACCAAAATCTTCTCACAACATCACCCTTTTACATTTTTTTTTACCTAGTCTATTTTTACCATGTAAAGACACATTTATGGATGATTATGATGGAATCTAGAATTGTAATAGTCTAAAATATAGTCTTTCTGAAATTTTTGATAACTTTTGATTCATTATTTTTTATGGGGATCAAAATATAAGGTAAAAAAGGATTGCAATAAGGATTACGTCCTTTCCATCTTGTGTGGTACACCTTAAAGGATTTTCACCCATTGCCCCTTTTCATAGCAATAGTTATAATGCATCTTTTTTTTCAACTCAGTAATATGTTTCGCTGATTTCTTTTTCTTCACCTCCATATTTGACTTCTCAAAAGTTCCTCCTCTTGAATTAAAGAATAAAAAGCTACATCATTGTTGTCTTGTTCTACAAAAAGTTTTGTCAATGTTTTCTCCTTCAATAATTGCATGTAGTCAAGTTTTATAAAGTCTTGATGGGGCCTTAGGAATGCTATCCGAAGCAAATATCACATGCCGATAGTCCAATGGTAGGTTACATAAAATTTTCAAAATTACCACATTTTCAATGGTTGGCTCACCCATGTCATTGAGTTGTGCTACCATGGTTCCAACAACAACAATGAACAAAAACATGTTTCGGCTAGGTCTCATCTAAAACTCAAAGAACCGTTGTTCCATGATGTGTTTGTTTTCCCTAGAATTTTGCTCATGCACAAGGATTAAACGAAACCACATCATTGTTCATGTTTTAAAATTGACTAAAACATTCATGTATTTTTCATCAATTGATCAACATATTAGTTTCATGGCTATGTTATCACACTTCTTCTATTGTTTTTTTTATGATTGTTTCCAAAGTTTTAGTTCCTTCCACAATCTCCATCAATTCTTTCACATGAAAATTAATCGTCATTTGAAATTTCTATATCTTGAAATTTGTCGTGTCGAATTTCTTGATGCTTCCCACATTGCTATCACCATCAGATTGTGCACCTATTTCATTCTCTTTGCCATTTTGTCCAACTTTCAAAATATTTCTAATTCATGTTTTTATGCATCATTCAACCAAAAAACTCTCTTTAAAAAATCCTCACTCTAAACAAGTTCTAAACAATTCTCTAATTCAAAATTTGGAAACAATTTGACATGGGCCCATAACCTATAGAAAATAGTAGATCCAACATACATACATACATGTAGAAAAAATAAACTTGCAAAGAAGAGAAATTTGAAAAAATTCTAGTAAAATATCTTTTATTGAAAGCTTAAAAAATAATACAAACATGCCATACAAAAAAAAGAGGTACAATTCTACTAAGTTATCTACTATGTATGGGCCAACCCATCCTTGGGTGGTACCATTAGGAATGTCACACCTTGATTTTCTTGGACTCATCAAAACTTTAAAAAATCATAAGAAACATTTAAATAAATTTTTTCAGAATTTTTTTTATGAGTACATTTATTAAGTTCTATAGATTTTGAAATTTCAATAATATCAAGATTATTGTGTATTTTGATGTTTTTAACCATTGCATTTAGAAAAAGTTTCAAGAATGTAGTGTTAGTTCCTTTCCAAGTGAACTTTTTGATCAAAAACCAAAATTTGAAACGTGATTTGAGAAGTTTTTGGGTCATTTTGTTAAGTGAATTTTTTAATCAGGAAATTGATTGAGGAAGTATTCTTTAGTTATGAATTTCCAAAGTTAAGGCTATTGATTTTTGAAGGGACCATCTCTATTAGGAATACAAAATTTAACAATTTCCACGTCTTTTTATTCCAAAATAAACTTCAAGCCATATATTACTTGGCATGCAATGGATAAACATGAGAAAAAATAATTTATAATTATGAAAATAATTTTTTAAAAAGGCTCAAAAAAATGACTTGGTCACTTTTTATTCCTTAATCATTCTTTGGGGTGGTTCCTAGGGGTACCACCCAAGCATGGGTTCACTTGTATAGTCTCTAACAATAGGCCTCTGATTCATGGAAGGAACTATAATGAAACTTGTGTTTACCTCAATGTTAAAGAAAAAACAATTCGTTAAAAATTCAAATTTGAATTGATGCACTTGTTCACTTATGCGCACCGTCCACACATGCCCTAATAGCTGACACCCTGGACACAATGCTATTCCAAACCCAGGGCCAAACCAGTTTACACCTCTAGATAGTTGTGTAGGCTATTAAATCCATTAGGGTAATGTTATCTTAGAGGTGTAGATGTTATCCACGGGACCAAATATTTGTGCTATGGCAGCCTTGTGCCCTGTCATTGTTATCGGCTTCTATGTCATAAGGGTTGTGAGCAAACACACAAAATACTAGAACCTGATTACAGTGAACAATAATTAGAAATCATATAACGCTACAGTCACATAACTCTAAATGTTTAACATAACCACAAGTTATTGTATGCTAAAAATAAAACATATACATAATCGGTTTGAAAGGTCACTTCTACATTAATTGATAACTAAGAATATTTTGATTTCATTAGTTTCAATTAACTGGAACCATAGGGTCAGTGGAATTCCTCACGTTTTGGAGTTAACAGTACAAATATCTTGCCCTGAGATTATTTATCAGGATCTGCATGTATAAACTTAAGAATTTCAGGTATACAAATATATGTATATATATATAACCGCTAAGAGTCTTGACTGGAAAGGTGCAGGTACAAGTGTGAGTGCTGATTTCTCCAGCACCAGTTCAAGTACTGGAGCTGTGGGCAACATTGAGGATCATGACCTAATGGTGTTCAATTAAGCACTCAATCCTGATGCTCTTCTACTGCACTAATCCAACTGCTAAAAACAATTTACTAGTCAAATTTTTTTGTTGTGTTCTTTTGGAACAAAGTCTGACATTTAATTTACCTCAACTGCTACGTGTTGGATGGCTCATTTGTACATGATCCCAACATTAAAAAAAAAAGAAAAAAGAACGTCCACCCACGGATCAACAAATATAATATTGGTATTAATTAATATGTTGATAAGGACATTGAAGTTTAAATTGGACAGACTACATAAGAGCTTTCGTGTTGTTAGTAGTTTTCATTAGGTCCCCCACATTTTGAGGAATGTTCCCAATTATTTCTAGGGTATTTTCAAGTTCCTTTTTTCTTATTTCTTTTTTGTGTGTGAAAAAAAACTGAAATTTTGGATGCTTTTCAAAATAGAAATAAATTTTTTTTATGGGAAGATGAAGTGCAAGGCCCTTTGGCCCAGCTGCATAGGTGAAAAGAGGACAACTTTTGGCAAAGCATATGGGATAAAAGTGTGGTGCTATTGGGAACAACTTGAGGATCACATTGAGAACATTAAAATAAATCCAAGCTCCAAAAAGAAAACCCCAAGCGCCTCTTGGGTACGTACATGCTACATGTTGCCTTGTTGGCTGAGCAGGATTTATATTCTTGAATTTGTTTGTCACCATTTTCAACCTAGGCTTATGGGAGGGACATACAATTGGGGGGCTTATTGGGGAATGTTCACCATTGTTGAAATGTTACTTACAATGTGGGCTCATTTTTGGGGAACATTTCCTATTTTAGGTGTTGTTGGTTTGATTTTGCTCTAAGGTGCAGAGCCATTACAGGAGCAAGGTGAACCACTTGTTCTCAATGCCTAGAATATACCTGATATTCTTTGAGGTAAAACTGAAGTACTATGATATATAATGTATTGAAATTGCAAAGAGTACCACATGTTGTTAGATCATGAAACCAATCCACAATTCCTAATGCTTAATTTAATCCGGAGTTATCTGCAGCCATATTTATCGGCAGACTGGTCAAGGATCTATCAAGGATACAGACTTATATAAGAATGCATTTTTGAAATTGCTAATCCTCTCCTCTTAAGCTAATTTCTGTATAATGCAGCTGCCATACACCACTGTTTTTTACCCAATTTCAAAGCTTGTTGTCCATAACTCTAGGCTTATCTAGCTAGTACTGCTTATGACACTTGTTGCGTGATTTCTACCTAAGTTTCTATTTTGCAAATAAACTCTACAAGAAATCGATTAATGCTACAAATTAAACCCTAGAACTAGAAATCACGTTCAATTTGTCAATTATCTAGGACTCAGTCTAGAACTAAAAATCAGGATCAATTGATAATGCTAGGAGTTAAACTAGAACTAGAAATCACAATTAATTGATTGTCAAAGGCTAGCTCGGAGTTCGTGTAGAAATAGAAAGCAGGATAGATTCATTAATGTTAGGAGTTCATGTAGAACTAGAAACCACAATTAATTAATTAACTAATGAACGGAGCTAATATTCTAGAACTAGAAACCATGATTACTAACTCAATTAATTAATGCTAGGAGCTAATCTAGAACTACAAACCACGATTAGTAAATCAGCTCATCAATGCTAGGAGCTAATCTAGAACTACAAACCACGATTAATAAATCCGTTAATCAATGCTAGGAGCTAATCTAGAACTACAAACTACGATTAATAATCCGTTAATCAATGCTATGACTAATCTAGAACTACAAACTACGATTAATAAATCCGTTAATCAATGCTAGGACTAATCTAGAACTACAAACCATGATTAATTTACTAATGCCAGGAGCTAATCTAGAACTAGAAAGCATGATTAATCAATCAATACTAGGAGCTAATCTAGAACTAGATTCGAACCCTGATCGGGGATCGAAGGGAGTCGTGAGCAGCTGCAGCTTGCTGATCTTAATTGCCTTTGGGAGGATGTGTTTGAGGTTGGCTGTAATCCAAATGTGTATCATCGGCTGCAGCTGCACGCGGCCGCGATAGTGACGACGACTTCTTCGAGTCATTCCGCTGCAACAGAATCCTTAATGCAGCTGTAGCAGCGCCGTTTGCACTACTATCTGCGGTGATGATGTGATCTCTACTGGTTGAGAATTGATCATGATTTCTTGGACTCTTTCTGTGCTGCTGCAGCTGCTCCTCCACCTTGTATCGACGACGGCGTTGAACTTTTGTTGTTGTAGTACCACGCATTCTTCGACTTTCACCGGTAATAATATTGTGCATGATCAGTGACGAGCCGCGAATATTCATGTGAAGCATCAGGTGCTGCCAATAGGAGTGAAACGACGTGATCACAAATGTTGTTCGCAGTTGCAGCACTGGCGCAGCTGGCGACAACTGCAAACAGAGAAATCTTTAATATGTGCAGTGAACTAATATTATTTATGTGTGCAGCAGCTCTGCTGCCTGCACATCATGATTAGTACCTATAAGAGTCTCATGATCAGCTTGCGCTACACCTTGGTCTTCGACTACTCTGCTGTTTTCGACATTCGAAAGTACCTGCAGCACTTGTGTATAATTAAGTGCTTGATGTGGTTCTTCTAGTCCCTGATCCTACGAGTAATGTCCAGGCAAGCGTTTAGTTTGAGCAGTTGATGATCATCTTAGAAATATTCAGCATGTGTAAGCTGCTGCGACCTCAACGATCTTTACAAGTCTTGTTGAGCAAATGACTCTTAAGAGCTGCCTGCCCTCCTGGATCGATCTCTTCGTGAAACCTTCAATCTATCCTAGATCTGATCCGAGGGGGCACCTCTACTGCAGCTTGTAAGAGATTGAATCCCATGTTCAAATGCTGGAACTTGATTTGTGAGTTAATTTATTTCCCTAAGAAAATAATTTTCCTACAAAAAGAGATGCGAGACTATCACAGATTATTAGGGTTTACATTTTTCTGTTTCAGAGAAAAGTTCACCAGCTTGCCTCGCGCCCCATCAGGTTGAAAAGCATCTGTGATCTTCTCGTGATTTGCACCTGCGGTCGCAAAACATCCACAAGGGCATTAACACAGTGAGTCAATCTCATTTCCTGTGGCAGACTTATTTGTTACTGCGACTCGGGTCTAATATTCATGTATCAATTCGAAAAGCTTAAGTACGTAGCACTGAGTCTTCGATGTTTTTGACTTTGCAGATATAGCAGCACGCGGGAAAAGTTGAAGCTGAGTGTCTAATTGAAGAGGTGTATCCGAACGGAGACAAAATTGCAGAGCTTACCACGGGGTAGTCGAAATCGAGTAGCATTAAAAAAGATGCAGGATGATAAAAATTGGAGTTGAAGCAGTAAGAGGATGATGCACAGAACGGCCATGATCATCACTGGTCTTACGAGCTTGCAGCGGCTTGCCGTCTTCCGTCGTGAAGTGAACATTCTGAGTAGTTGCGCATGGCGGCCTAACAGCCTTCAGATAGTACTTTCAAGCTGTGAGTTCGTAAGCACAAGAATAAGATAGTACTAGCAAGCTGCTACTCTAGTTGTTTATCGAATCAAGCTGCAGCACGCCCAATTCCGAAAATAAGAGTTCAGGAAAAAGACAGAGAGATTAGCTGGGTTCGACGTAGGCGCTACTGCTCCAGTACTGCAGCAGCAACAGGTTGAATCTAAAGATCAATGGACTAATCAACTGCAGTAAAGTTCTACTAAGCTGTGGAAGTGGAATAAATTCATCAGCTAATAAAAAAAGAAGACGGGATGAGCTAAGAACATCACTCGGCATAAGCGGTTTGACGAGTAAGAACAGATTGGATTCAAAACTGGCAAAGATATAATTAGAGGAAAGGAGAAAAAAGCTGTCCACAGACATCATGGTTCGTAAGCTGCGAAAGGTTCTTACGCAACACTAGTAGCTGGAATTGCAAGAACACAACTACTGCAATTACTAGCTAATTTGGATTGTTTGGAAAAGAGAGTGACCACGGGAATGATATATTCTGCAAGAATTTAGATCACTAGAGCCCAAGAATGCGGAGTGCCGTAGATAGGCCCTGTTGAGCTGCTAGCTGCAAGACACCAGTCCAGCAGTAGTAAAAACAGGAGAACGAGACAGATCAAACAGACTATATAAAGCAGAGCGTCAGCTGGGTGCATGCAGCGAACGGGACAAAAGTGTGGGCAGCTTAGAACTCCTCGATCCAGCAGTTGGTGCAGGGGCTTCATGACTAGAGCGACTACTTTCGGATGTCCCGGCGGTCAATGTCGACTTCCCAGCTAGAAGCTAGAGACCAGGAAAATAACAACAACAACAGTTCCTTCTTGCTGCTGCTGCTGCTGTTCTGCTTTGCTTTGTCTGGTGCACTCACTGTACACGACATGATTACTCCCGCCCGGCAACTGCCAGTTGTGACGTAGGACTTCTTCGTCAGCAAAACTACGAAATTCCTCGCAGCTCTAGATAGTGTCCCCTCTAACTATTATGCTTCACTACTCGCACTGCAGATTCCTCTAAATTCTTCTCGCTGCTGATCTGTATAATAATGATTCTTGCATGATGAGCTGCAGCCACTAGTCTCCGGCCATATTCGACATTCCCATAATTTCCCCATGAGCTGAGCTGCTGCAGCAGCAGTACTCAATCGGCCTGATCATTCCTGCACAATACGTTCAGTAATTCCTCCAAAATTCCAATCAATCACGAATGCGACCCGATGATTCATTCGGCAGCTTCAACAATACATTATAACAACAATCTGCAAACCCAACAATACATTGTTACGACAATCTGCAAACCCTAGTGTATCCAAGAGCACGTCATCATCTAGTGCTGCTACTGGTTAGTTCTGTAAACTCCATAGCCTATTGTCCCGCGCTTGCTTGTTTGTTCCTAGATTAATTCTCCGGAGCTGCAAGACCCACGTATGAATAATGTATAAGCAGCTATATTGATCCAAGTTCAGTTCTTTTTCTTTTTTTTTCTTCTAATTTTTTCTTGGGTTTGGGTTTGAGTATCAAAGACAAGCGTTGGACAAAGTGAGGAGTTCGAAGCTTATGCCAGATCTGTGGCCCACTTTTGGGAAGAAGATCATGTCATGTCATGTCTGCACTCACGTATCCTACGAAATCCGAACGCGCGCGGATCGAGCAAAGCTCGCGTGGATCGAACAGGGTGCCCGCCGGATCGAACAGGGCGCCCCCAGACAGAATGCCACCGAATACGCGAGTACCTAATACTCGTATATGTATAAATACGAGAAAAACGTACACAATACGTTATCTACAGCCGCCCCTCAACTGAATACGCCAATAGTCAAGCGAATATGAAGAAATACGAAAATGCACAATACGTATCAACAGTAGTGATTTTATTTTATTTTTTAATTTTTTTTTCAATTTTCTGATGTTGCTTCATTGGCTAGCATCCCAAGAGGGAATTAGTATTAAAATGGCAACGGGGTTTTAGAACCTGTCTAAATAGTTTTTTAAAAGCTAGTTTTTAAAATGTTACCAAACTGAAAACAGAGTCCAAATCTTGGCAAAAATATTTCTTTTTCTTTTTTTGCAACATTCTTTTATAGAAAAAATGAAATACTGTTACGGGATATTCTTTTTTTATATTTAATTTTCTCATTTTGGTGAGATTTAGCACAACCCCTGAATACGAAAATACTGATGAAAATATAGAGAAATCTTTTTTTTTGTGTGTGTGAAATTTTAGATTGTTGTGAATTTTTTTTAATTTTTGGTCACAAATTCAAATTTTTTGATAAAGAATCACCAAAATCTGTTTAAAATCCAAATAAATATTTCAAAATAGTCAAATTTCTATACATGGCTCAAATAGGTAGCCAAATATATATAGAAATATTTAATCTTTTTCCTTTGATAATTTGTAATAGGCAAATTTGGCTAAATTGAATCATGGATGATTGCCAACTTGGGTACATAAAAAATTTGAAAAAACACACTGGTATGAATGTAAAATTCTCATAAATAAAAGAATTTAAATTTCTATGAACTTCATAATAACAAACAAACATTTTCTTATTTATTTGTTTACAGAGATGTCAATTCCCTTTTATCACTCATCTACTCAACAAACGCATTCCAGGTTGCCCCTTTTTAGGATTTAGGTTAAGATTAGGGTTTCACAATTGGAATATGTGTGAATTCAAATGGGTTGTCTTTGAGTATCTACAATACATGCATGTTTACAAATCTTCCACACTCAAATAATACAAATAATTCAAATTGGAAGGAACCAAGAGCTTATTTGTATTCTTTGAACTAATGATCCACCAATTTCAACATGTTAAGCAGGATTTTGAGAAAGAATCACAAGGAGACAACTTTGAGAATTTCTAATCATATAAGAAATTTGGCTTTTTACTAGTTTTTCAAATGGTATGTTCAAATAGAAGAAGACTCCAATGAAAAAAACATTTGGCAAAAATTAATTGTCCAATTTGGCAAATTTTTAAACTACCAAGTGCTAAAAATAACTGATTTTGGGGAGTTTCTTATTGTACTATTTTGATTTCATGTTGGTAGAAATTCTAGATTTCTTCATTAGGTTGTCAAAAATAAAATAAGGATGCTTGAACTTTTATGGATAAGTGCCATTTTTTTACTCCATCTTGTTGTGGATGATGACCAATTGAGCACCACAACTCACACCAACTCTTATTTGGGCCTCTATCTGTCTTTACCACATCCAAAATATAGTTTTAATTACTCCCTCATCCTCACCCACAAAAATGAAAAATTGGATTGTATGAAGTGAGAGACTATTTAGTTGTCACCACCAAGGCTAATCATTATAGTTGGCCAATAAAAAATAGTCATTTCATTTTATTGGTCTTCTTGAAGGTCATCGGTAGCCCAAGCTCAGTTTTGTTTTTCTTCAAAGCTTGTATTTCATCCAAAATATTGTGCATAGGTCTGATTTTTAGCACGTATCACCATAACACTAGAGACTAAAGCAATACTCGAAAAAACGGAAAAAAGTATCATAGTTATTTTACTAAGTCCCCTTTATCATTTGCTTTGACGATAAAAAATACATATACAATTTTTTTCTACCCATCATTTTAAAAACAGATGGTACGAGTAAACACCAACTAAGCCAAAAAAAACAACTAAAGCCAACATGAGTACGTGGGGCTATTGGCCCCATAAGAAATCCTGCTAGGATTGCTAGGCTAGAAGGAGTGTGAAATAATAAGAGGGCTTTCAATACAAAAGAAGCTTTCAATTATAAGGTGTGCAATAAAAAGTAAGCAAAAAAAAAATGTATTTTATTTCCTGTCCTGCCTTTTTCCTACCTTGGACGTAGTCTAGCTACTAGAAGGCTTCATAAAGAGACATCATAAATAAATGTCTCAAGTTATTTACTTGTTATGTCAATCAAGTAGATACATTTTGATGTATTATAGTAATAAATGCATGGTGAAGTGTGTAGATAATTATATACAATATTATCTCTTGCCCGCATTATGAAGCCCATAGATCATTTTTTGATTTGTTAATTTGCACAAAGCAAATTAATCATGTATGATAATTAATGACCATATTTATAAACTTTATTCCTTGTGTCATTTAAGGAAAAACTTCGGACCTTTCATCACCAAAAGGGAGGCTCTAAAAGCTTGAACTACTTTGAGTTGTTTTCGTAGGAAATAGTTTATTAGTTAGTTATGTAAATGAGCGGTTCTTTTGCTCTTTAATCAAAAATTGAAAAGCACATAATGAAAGTTAAAGGCCACTTAGTTAGCTTGTGGAATGGAAGCAGAGAGAGAAAGATTTTGAGTTTTATTTTCTTCTAGAAAAAAAAA